>Ga0316204_10000487_pt1 | contig 145079 bp, 139 predicted proteins | sample 6monrhotite_MG_2_FD_205661 | JGI IMG/M metagenome (GOLD analysis project Ga0316204, IMG submission 205661) | Microbial mat bacterial communities from mineral coupon in-situ incubated in ocean water Damariscotta River, Maine, United States -... | ecosystem: Environmental > Aquatic > Marine >... | reverse complement strand
GCTTAAACAAAGAGCAAATACTCCCATGCTGGCAATGGCAGCTAGTCCAGGGGCACTGCATCACCCCTACATTATGCATAATCAAGACATTGCCGGAGAAAATTATGCACAACATGAACTCAACGCAGTATTCAGTGTTCTTGAAACCCCTGTTTCAACCTTTAGCATCGATGTAGATACCGGTTCATACAGCAACCTCAGACGTATTCTGCAACAGGGCGATTTACCACCCAAGGGAGCCGTTCGAACAGAAGAATTACTCAATTATTTTAGTTATGATTATCAAGCACCCAGTGATCTTGAGCAGCCCTTTCTAGTAAATAGCTCTATGATGATCGCTCCCTGGGATTCAGATAAGCATCTGCTACAAATAGGAATAAAAGCATGGGAACCTGAAAAGCAAACACAAAGACCTAGTGCAAACCTTGTCTTCCTAGTCGATGTATCCGGTTCAATGGCTGCACCTGATAAATTACCACTGCTTAAGAAGTCGTTACTCATGTTGTCTAAGCAAATGCGTACTGAAGATAAGATTTCTATTGTAGTCTATGCCGGCGCTTCGGGTGTTGTGTTAGAGCCTACCTCTGGAAACAATTATCTAGCCATCGAACAGGCGCTTTCAAAATTACGATCCGGCGGTTCAACCAATGGCGAGGCTGGCATTAAATTAGCCTATCAAATGGCAGAAAAAGCCTTTATTCAAGACGGTATCAATCGAATTATGATTGCCACCGATGGCGACTTTAATGTCGGTCAGACTTCACTCGAGTCTTTAATTAGCCTAATCGAGCTCAAACGTGAAAAAGGCATAGCTTTATCAACCCTCGGTTTCGGACGTGGTAATTACAATGACCAAATGATGGAGCAATTGGCCAACAAGGGCAATGGAAGTTACAGCTACATAGACAATCTGTTAGAGGCACGTAAAGTACTAGTCGAAGAATTGGATAGTCAGTTAATTACAGTTGCTGCCGATGTGAAGTTACAGCTTGAATTTAACCCACAGTATGTCGCAGAGTACCGCCTTGTTGGGTATGAAAATCGAGTACTTAATCGCGAAGACTTTAATAATGACAAAGTAGATGCGGGTGAGATAGGCGCTGGACATACAGTAACGGCCATATACGAAATTAGCCTAAACGATTCTAAATCAAGATCACTAGAGCCCTTACGCTATCAAAAAGCGGACCAAGCCCATCAAAACTTTTCTGATGAACTAGCATTCATGCGCATTCGATATAAGCAACCAGGCGAAAAAACTAGCCAGCTTATTGAGCAACCCCTGGATCACAATACATTATTAAACTCGGCCAATCAGCCAAACATTGATAGCCAGTTTAGTGCCGCAATTATTGCCTTGGCGGATCAATTACAGGGTGGTAAGTATATTCAAAACTTTAGCTATAACGATATAGCCAACCTAGCGCTCAAGGGACGTGGAAAGGATGAGCGTGGAATACGTGCTGAATTTGCACGTCTGGTTCGATTAGCTGAGGCATTAAAGCTAGGTTCATAAGCATGTCAATCAGCCACTTTGCTCAACACAAGGTACAGAGACACGTTCGCTACAACCTGTCTCTGTCATGTCATGCTATGATTAAACCCAGAGCAATAAATTGGGCTTCATACTTGAGTAAAATGATTCAAGGCAGTGATGAAAAACTGATGCTAAATTACCAGCAAGGCAGTCATGCTGCATTTGAGCGCCTTTACCAACAACATAAAGGACCGGTATATCGATATATCTTACGCCAAGGTATCGCCCAAGATCAGGCTGATGAGTTATTCCAAGATATTTGGTCAGCCATTATTAAATCGCGACTTACCTACCAAGTAAAAGCTAAATTCACCACCTGGCTATATCAGATAGCAAGAAATAAAATTGTTGACCATTACAGACAACACAAGCAGCATTTACAACTTGAAGATGAACATCTAGAGAATACCCCTGATGACGAAATAGAAGGCTCTGAGGATCAGCGCAATCAATTATTGGGTGAAGTAGCAAATTTACCCTTCCCTCAAAGACAATCATTTTTACTGTACTACGAATCTGGATTAACCATGGAAGCCATTGCTGAAATTACTGAAAGCAATAAAGAAGCGGTTAAGAGCCGGATTCGATATGCTGTTAATAAACTCAAAGCGGTACTAGGAGTTCACAATGAATCCTGATGATCTAAAACAAACTTATCAAAAAAATAGTCAGGAACAACCACCTGAACATTTGGATCAATCTGTCTTAGCAATGGCAAAGGATGAACTGAACCAAGGTAATGTTATTAACGCTAAATCTAAGTTTCCATGGCGGCCACTGCTTGCGACTGCTGCCAGTTTGACTTTGGTTGTCAGTATTGTCATACAGCAAATCCCTTCTGAGCAAGCGACCTTGCAAAACCCTCCTGTTGAAGTCATTCAAATTGAAACGGTTCAAGGTTACTTAGAAGAGCAGGAAGTTGCACTTAAAGCTGAAGAGGTTGCTAAAAAGCGAACAACCGAAAAAAATGTAGCCAGCAAAAGACGAGCCGCAAACCCAATAGTTGCCTCTGCATCAGAAACCTTAAAACCAGAGCAATTAACCCCTCGGTCTAAGTTAGTTGGCTCTTCTGAATCTGATCAAAAAATTACTGTAACCGGTTCTAGAATCCTAAGCGCAGATATGGAAACTGTAAAACAACAGGTTATTCTAGAGAATAAGAACAAAGCGAAACAAAAGATATCTAAAACGACGTTACTAGAATCACCCGCCGTTGAAGAACATGTTCTAAGCTATGAAGAACAGCAAGGATTTTTTAGTACCACCGAAAGCGCAAAAAAGGAGCTCAACGCAATACAAAAATTACTGGATGAGAAGCAATTAGACATGGCTCAAAAACGCTGGAAAAGACTCAATGAATTGCAGCCAAAACTATCCAAAAATCCAGAATTAACAACACTTTGGTTAAAAATCAAACAACAGTTACAACGCGAATAGTTATCATTAAGCCACCTTTATCTAATATCCATTGGCATCGAATGGTTTTTTTCAGTAGAATCCCTATCCAAGTGTGAATATTTTGCCTTATGCAATGATCTAGATCAGTATATTAGAATATTCACATATAATAAACGGCCTAACAGAACACGCTTCTGAGTGGCTCAATATATATAAAAACAATAATAATTAAATCTACCTTAATTGGTATTACTCAACATCTACTGGAGAATTGAAGAATGGCTTTGATTCGTAAGCTAAAAGCCTTTATAGCTGTATTGGTTTTATTGCCAGCAACATCCTTGTTGGCAGTCGAATACAATATGCGTAAAGGTGCAACTGAAGTAAGCCACTTGGCCTACGACCTACACATGATGGCTGTCTATGTCGTCTTTGCAATTGGTGTCGTAACCTTTGGCGTAATGTTTTATAGCATGTGGGCGCATCGACGTTCCGCTAACCCGGAACCAGCAAAATTTTCTCACTCAACCGTAGTTGAGATTATTTGGACTGCTATTCCACTAATAATCCTAATTCTACTTGCAATACCTGCCACCAAAACATTGCTTTTGATGGAAGACACAGAAACTGATGCTGATATGACTGTATTAGTGACAGGCTCTCAGTGGAAGTGGCATTACAAGTATCTTGATGGTGAGCAAAAAGATATTGAATTTTTCAGCCACCTTACTACTTCAAGAGACTTAATTGAGGATTACGATGGCCAAGCTGAGAAAGATAAAGGCGATATCTATCTACTGGATGTTGATAATCCTCTAGTTATCCCAACAGGCAAAAAAGTTCGTATTCTATTAACTTCAGATGATGTTATTCACTCATGGTGGGTACCAGATTTCGCTGTTAAGAAAGATGCGATACCAGGCTTTATTAATGAAGCATGGACTCGTGTAGATGAGCCCGGAGTATTCCGTGGCCAATGTACTGAGCTCTGCGGTAAAGATCATGGCTTTATGCCAATTGTTGTTGAAGTAAAGGCCCAGTCTGAATTTGCTAGCTGGGTAGAAGGTCAGCAACAAGCCAAGGTTGAAGCTGAAAAAGCAGCTATGGCTGACTCATCTAAGGTTTGGACAATGGATGAACTGATGAAGTTAGGTATGGATGTTTACAATGCGCGTTGTGCAGCCTGTCATAAGGCTGATGGAACGGGTATGCCTCCTGTTTTCCCTGCAATGATTGCTAGCCCAATGGTAACCGGTCCAGTTAGTGACCACATTGGAATTGTGGTTCACGGTAAAGCTGGAACTGCGATGCAGGCCTTTGGTGCTCAGCTAACAGATGCTGAAATTGCTGCCGTTGTTACCTACGAGCGTAATGCTTGGGGCAATAACACCGGTGATCTCGTTCAACCCGCTGATGTCGCAGCAAGCAAAAGTAATTAAGGGGAATAACACATGAGTGCAGTTATTGATTCTACGCACAGCCATGACGACCATGATCATCATCATGCGCCGTCAGGTATAAAGCGGTGGATATTCTCCACCAACCATAAGGATATCGGTACTATGTATCTGATATTCTCATTCATTATGTTCTTGTTGGGTGGTGCCATGGCTCTAGTTATTAGAGCGGAGCTATTCCAACCTGGCATGCAACTAGTGGAACCCGCATTTTTTAACCAGATGACAACCATGCATGGTTTGATTATGGTTTTTGGTGCAGTAATGCCCGCTACCGTTGGTCTGGCCAACTGGATGATTCCACTCATGATTGGTGCTCCAGATATGGCGCTTCCAAGAATGAACAACATGAGTTTCTGGATTCTTCCATTTGCTTTTACTTTGTTGGCTTCATCATTATTTATGGAAGGCGGCGCGCCAAACTTCGGTTGGACATTCTACGCACCACTATCAACAACCTACGGACCACCAAGTACAGATTTCTTTATTCTTGGCGTTCATATGATGGGTATTTCATCAATCATGGGTGCAATCAACGTAATTGTTACTGTTGTTAACATGCGTGCACCTGGCATGACTTATATGAAAATGCCTCTGTTCGTATGGACCTGGTTCATCACAGCATTCTTACTAGTAATGGTTATGCCAGTACTTGCTGGTGTTGTTACCATGATGCTAACTGATCGCCATTTTGGCACCGCATTCTTTGATGCAGCCGGTGGTGGTGACCCGGTCTTGTTCCAGCATATTTTCTGGTTCTTTGGTCACCCTGAAGTTTACATCATGATTTTACCGGCCTTTGGTATTGCTTCTGCAATTATTCCAACCTTCGCACGAAAGCCATTGTTTGGTTATTCGTCGATGGTTTATGCAACAGCAAGTATCGCATTGTTGTCATTTATCGTATGGGCACACCACATGTTCACGGTGGGCATGCCGGTGGTCGCTGAACTGTTCTTTATGTATGCGACGGTACTCATTGCCGTACCAACCGGTGTGAAAGTATTTAACTGGATCGCAACCATGTGGCAAGGTTCGATTACATACGAAACGCCCATGCTTTATGCATTAGCATTTGTGATTCTGTTTACTATTGGTGGTTTCTCTGGCGTTATGCTGGCGATGGCTCCAATTGATATGCAGTACCACGATACCTACTTCGTTGTTGCTCACTTCCACTACGTTCTGTTCCCTGGTGCTATTTTCGGTACCATTGCAGCGGTATATTACTGGTTCCCTAAGTGGTCTGGTCGTATGTACAGTGAGTCACTTGCGAAAGTGCAATTCTGGCTATCAATCGTATTTGTTAATCTAACCTTCTTCCCTATGCACTTCTCTGGTTTAGCAGGCATGCCTCGTCGTATTCCTGACTACGCGATGCAATTTGCTGACTTCAACATGTGGTCAACCATTGGCGCATTTGGTCTGGGACTAACTCAGTTACTGTTTGCATATAACATCTGGGATGGTTACAGAAACGGCAAGAAAGTTGATGCACAGGTTTGGGAAGGTGCTGAAGGTCTTGAATGGACCGTTGACTCACCGGCTCCTTATCACACGTTTGATGAGCCTCCGGTAATTAAGTAATGTCCCAAAAATCGGATAACAGCAAGGTAGTTAAGCTACTACTATTATTAGTAGTAGCGATGTTTGGCTTTGGCTTCGCAATGGTTCCTTTGTATGATGTTTTCTGTGAAATCACAGGCATCAACGGCAAGACACGCAATGAAGTTGCTGTCTATAAAAACCAAGAAATCAACCGTGAACGCCAAGTAACCATCCAGTTTGTCTCAGTTATTAAGCGAGGCATGCCTTGGGAGTTTAAACCTACTGTAACTGAAATGAAGGTTTATCCGGGTGAGATGTATAAAACGACCTTTATCGCTAAGAATGTCTCAAATGAAGACATTACTGGCCAAGCAATACCAAGTATTGCACCAGGGCTCGCAGCACTATATCTCAACAAAACCGAATGCTTTTGCTTTAACGAGCAAAAGTTATTAGCACATCAAAGCATTGAGATGCCTTTGGTGTTCTTTATCGATGAGGATATTCCAGACGATGTAGACACTTTGACGCTGTCATACAGTCTTTACAATATTTCCGACAAACAGAAAACCACAGAGGCTGCAGCTCAATAGTAGCTTTGTGGCAACGGAGAAAACAATGTCAGAACAACAACAAACACCACGATATCACGTACCAGAGTCCAGTCCTTGGCCTATAGTTGGCGCGGTTGGCTTAGTACTGACTGCCTTAGGTGGCGCAAACTTCATTCAGCAATCAACCGGAAAATACGGTAATGATGGCACAATGGGGGGCGTTATCCTGAGCATTGGTTTGGCCATCATATTTTATATGATGTTTAGCTGGTGGAGAGATACCATTAAAGAATCATTGGCCGGTCTTAATTCTGATCAGCTTGGCAAATCGTATCGTCAAGGTATGATGTGGTTCATCACCTCAGAAGTGATGTTCTTCGCTGCCTTCTTTGGTGCTCTATTCTTTATAAGAGTGCTCATTGTACCTTGGCTTGGCGGCTCAAGTAATAATGCCATGACCCACGCACTGCTTTGGCCTGATTTTATTCCAGCCTGGCCTCTACTGGTCACCCCAGCAGGAGAAACAACTGGAACAATTGGTCCTTGGGGATTGCCACTATTAAATACTATTTTGCTTTTAACCTCATCGGTTACCTGCACAATTGCACATCATGCAGTGATAGAAGAGAAGCGCAATAAGCTAATCATTGCACTGGCTGCAACCGTTGCATTAGGTGCTACCTTCCTATACTTCCAGGTAGTGGAATATATGCATCTGTATACGGATGTTGGATTAACACTTGGTTCAGGTGTTTATGGCTCAACATTCTTTATGCTTACAGGCTTCCACGGATTGCACGTAACCATCGGAACCATCATGTTATTTATCATGTTGCTTCGTGCTATTAAGGGACACTTTACCAAGGAAAATCACTTTGCTTTTGAAGCAACTGCATGGTACTGGCACTTTGTAGATGTGGTTTGGTTAGGACTGTTTATTTTCGTATATATACTTTAGAAATATTTCGAAAATGAAACGGGGTCAGAGTTAATGCTCTGGCCCCGTTTTGCGTTATGCAACGTTAAAGTTGTTAAACATCAGGTGGAGGTAGATGACATTGAGTTATTCTAAATAACTCATTCAAACAAAATGCCTAGAAACCGTCTTTATACTTGTCACAAAAATCTAAAATATGCTGAGGAGTATCTATACCCTGTTTTAATAGCTCATCGTCAATTGGGTTTTCAGCAATCGTCTTGATTGGAATTAAACCCGACCAATAATCGGTTTGATAATCAGCTTCCTTATCCTCGGGAGGCGTATCAGCAATCTTTGCTGCCGCAGACTCAATCTCAATCTCTAAAACTCGTGTGGCATTCAGCTCTTTTTTATTTGGTTCACGACAATGATCCCAGCGATCCGGCATAAAGTGATTTACAATTGCTTTTAGCCCAACTAACTTTTCTTCATGCGGTATTAATTCTCTGACTTTGCCAAACACAGTCACAGAACGGTATTGAACGGAGTTATTAAATGCCGATCGAGTTATTTTTAACGCGTCTAGATACATGGTATTAAGACATACCTCACCATGCTCAATGAGTGCAGTCGTCATTCTATTTTTAACGTGACCATGTAAGTATAACTTATCACCAGCACGTCCAAAATTAATCGGCTGAACATGTGCTAAGCCATCAATTGTAAAAGCAACGGTACAGACCTCACAACGATCCAATAGTCCATAGATTAGCTCTTTATCGTAGCTGGCCTTTTTCTTACCGCGAATGACTTTATTACGACTGGATTGTTTAAATTTCATAGCGCACTTAATTATCAATTAGAAGTTATTATTGGAATATAGATTAGCAGATTTTAAATAGCTCGCCCATACTGCCTTTGGGTGACATCACTCAAACAATCATTCAGCCCAAACAGCAAACTCATTACCGCTAGGCTCTAGGAATTGAAAGCGGCGACCACCTGGAAAAGAAAAAATTGGCTTTATAACTTTACCTCCAGCCGCTTCAACATTAGCAAGCGTCGCTTCTAAGTCATTACTAAAAAATACTACTAGGGCGCCACCAGTGTCCGTGGTAGAACATAATTCTGATTGGTAAAAGCCACCATGAATTCCCTGATCAGAAAATGCACTGTACTCAGGACCGTAATCGGTAAACTCCCAATTAAAAACGGTTTCAAAAAACTGCTTGGTTTGCGCTAGTTTACTAACTTGGAATTCTACATAATTAATTTTTTCATGCTCGTTCATTTTGAGATCCTTAAACCAATCAAATTATTGCGCAAAACTTTGAAGTGCTTTTAATGCCATTTCGGCCTTATCATGTGGCACGAATACGTGGTCATGATAATAGGCCGCAACCACATTAGCACTGATGTCTTGTTCAGTTAGCTTATTAGAAATTGCCGCAGTCAAACCGACGGCCTCCAAACTAGAGTGAACCCTAAGCGTAATTTGTTTAAACTTGCCATGAAATGTTAAATTCGCCCGCTCAGCAGTTTGTAACGGTAAAACGAGCGTCAGTCCTTCATTCTCATTAAAACTGGCAAGAGGTTTTAACCCAACATATTCCGTCAACTCACCTGATACGGTACAAAAAACAAATTCATTCGGTTGTATTTGAGGCGACATAGATTTTAACAATCTATCTAAATCGGTTATACCTGTCATATACTTTTTATTCTCCGCTGTGTGGATAAATAAACAGCTCTTTGAATAGAAAACTAGAAATAGTAGCGCAGTCCTAATTGATACTGCCTTTCTACTGTAGTCGTATCAAGATTTAAGTAACTTCTTGAAAATCTGTTTGAATCTATCCAGTTATATTCAAGGAAGGTAAACATCTGCTTATTCCATTGGTAACCGTAGCTTAACGTCACTGCCTCACCATCTTCATCGTTATTATCCAATGCAATATGATCAAAGTCTTCTACATCAAACTTCTCAACTCGTGCCGTTAAGCGATGTACATTCCACTTTTGGCTTAACATGACAAATAAATTAGAAAAATCTACAGCCACCACATCAAAATTATTAACGACTCGCATTCGAGTATCACCAGCCATAAATTGAGCAGTTAGGGTAAAATCTTTAGCCAGTTTCCACTTAACTCCAAAATGTGAAAATCTAGTAATCCAAGCATACTGGCCTCGTTCAACTATGTCTGTACCACCTCTATTATCATAATAACCGATTAGAACCTGCCCATTACCACGCCAGTTCCACTGACCATTGAGGTGATAACCAACCCTTGAGTCAAGTTCCAAAAAAGGTTCTGAATGAGCAGCTTGATTCGCTAACATCTGTCCAGGTTCAAGTGCGGGTACTGGCGGAAACTTGAGCTCTTCACTCCAATACGATTGACGAGAAGATTGTGTCCAACCATGCCAAGAAAGCACCGAACCATTGGTATCATTATGGGTGAACAGTGCCAAGGTTAATTTAAAGTCATGGGGACTGTCAGAAAATTTCCCTAATCTGCTAATGCTCCCTTCTAATCCGAGATGCTTTACTTCTTCACCAATCCAAGTATTTAAAGTGGAACTGGTTAGGGTATGGGGTGTAGACCAGCCAGTGGCAGTATTTTCCATAGAAATGTGCGGATACATAAAGCCCGCTTTTAACTGGTATCTGTATCCCGACTCGGTAGGTAAACCGCGGTATTTAAGATAGCTTTCAGAAATGCCAAAACCATCGTTTTCATTATCACTAAAACCATTAGTAATTATGTGGAAGCTTATATTATTTTCCCATTCTACGCGGTAATTGAGTGCCAATTGACCCAGCGATAAATTCTCACCATCCGAATTACTAAACTTTCCGTAACCACCCCTAAGATAACTATCACTACTATCCGTAGATGTTAATCGAAAGTCCAACAAGCCAGACAATGATTGCTCGCTAGCCATGATCGGAACAGTGACGCCCTGAAGGAACAGACCGATTAATAGTGTAATGGCAAATTTAGACTTAAATATATTCACTCTGATTCAACCAGTCTTTAAACTCATCTGCAGGTAACGGCTTGCTAATGTAATAGCCCTGAATTATCTCACAACCCTGCTCATCCAGCCATTGTAGTGCAGCTGCATTCTCAACACCTTCTGCAACAACTGAGAGGCCCATGCTGTGAGCGAGATCGATGGTAGATTTCACTATAATCTTATCGTCTTTATCTTCTGGTAATCGCCTAATAAAGGACATGTCAATTTTTAGCTCGTGTACAGGCAATTGTTTTAATTGGGCCAATGATGAATAACCTGTGCCATAATCATCTATCGAAAGATGAATTCCAATTTGTTTAAATTTGGAGAGTAACGCGATGGTGTACTCAGGATCCTCAACTACCGCACTTTCTGTCACCTCAAGCCGAATTGCCTTCATGTCTAGATTATATTGTTCTAGAGTGAATTTAAGTGATGAGAAAAAATTCTCATTTTTTAGGTTTTCAGCCGAGACATTAATAGCTATTGAAATGTTGAGGCCTTGCTTATTCCAAACTGAATGCTGCCGAGCCGCCTCTTCAAGTACCCACAGGCTGATCATATCTATTTGCCCAGTGTTTTCAGCAATAGGTATAAATTTATCTGGCGGTACAAAGCCTAATTCAGGATGTATCCATCGAATTAGCGCTTCCACATGCAGCACTCTGCCGGCCTTTAAATCAAGTTTGGGCTGATAAAATAAACGCAATTGCTTCTTTGCTATCGCATTATGCAATTCATTCATCAAGTTAAGCCGCTCTACCTGGACAGCATCTTGAGATTTATCATAAAGCGTAAATGGTTGCTTTTTCTTTCTCGCCATTTGTAACGCAGCATCAGCCATTCTCAAAAAGTCACCAGGACTCTGAGCTGATCCATCACTAAGCGCAACCCCAATATTTGTTTGTAAATGCAAGGTCATTTCATCAGATATATAGGGTAGCTCTATGGTTTTAGTAATCTTATCGATCCAAGTGATAATTGAAGATTTCTGAACATTACTGACTAATATTACAAACTCATCTGAACGCAAATGGGATAATAAATCGACCTGTTTAATTGATTCCAATCGCTCACTGACTTCTTTGATGACCAAGTCGCCAGTGATATGACCCAAAGATTCATTAATCGCCTTGATATGATTAACCTTTATAAGGAATACGGCGTGGCCAACATGGTTTTGATTAGGCCATTCTGCGAGCACTTTAAACAAGCGGTTTCTATTGGGTAAATTGGTAAGCGGATCATGGTAGGCGTTATGAATGATCTCTCTTTCTCGCTCCACAACTGCTTTCTGCATCAAATTGAATTCATTGGCAAGCTGTCCAAACTCACTCGAGTCTTGCAGAGAAACTGAACTATCATAATGTCCTCGCGCAATATGCTTAGCCTGTTCAACAAGTTGCTTAACTGGTCGACTGATTGAGGCTGCAATAATGTATGCGCCAATCAATGAGAATATTAGTGTGAATGTCGCTAAAACTGTAAATAGAAGCCAATTTGTTTGGATTGATGAAAGTAAATCTTCACGTGAACCAAAAATAATTACTTGTAGACTATTATCGCCCACAGAGCCTAATGTAATCGGTTTGCTCTTAACAAAGTCATCAGAAACAGAAGCGCACTGTTTTTGCGTAGTAGTATTTATTTCTTGAGAAGTAGCCAGTACAGAGCAATCAGTTGTGCTATTAAGCACGTAGTTAATGTGGAACCCTGTCAGATTAAAAAATTCAGCCGCTAAGAAATTATCGATTCGATTCCCAAAACCAATCCAACCAAGTGTTTCTACCTGAGCTACAGTTACTGCAGAAACACTGTATTGAAATATTTGATCATTTAATTGATAAAACTTACTTTCTTCTTCCGTGGATAACCATTCAAGTGAATATGGAAATTGTTTACCTTGTTGTTCACCAATTGTTTGTTTGGTACTGCCGTCTGATAATTTGTTGCGGATAATTTGAGCATTAACCAAGCCATCCAGATCGATACTCATAGCTAAATCAGCATCAATCCGATTTCGAAACGTTTCCAGTGCTCGTAGGAAACTTCGAGTGTCGTCATCAAAGTTCTCCGCTAGAATTCGATTACTCATATGATTTAAATCATTGAGTGTTTGATGACTACGAGTGAAAATTGTCATGAAGATAGTCGCTGCTGAAGTTACCTCTGACTCAAGTCGTTGTTGCTCTTGTTCTTTCAATGTTAAACGAAGTGCCCAAAAAGTAATCATTTGCACTATTAGAAGCAACACAACAAAAAAGAAGAACATTCGGCCCTTTAAACTTTTTAATCGCAGATGATTCAACATGGGAACCCTAATAATCTTCTAAGAAGTCAAAATTGTCAGGATTTTCCTGGATCTGTATTTTGGCCATTTTTTTGGTTAACCTAAGCTCAACAGTATTAATTTCAGAGGTGTTTAGTTCGCGTGAAATCTCCTGATTTTTTTCCATTAATTGTGGGTGCCAAACTTTCAATTGATAACGGCCTGCTTCAGGCACCTCAAATGAAACTTTGCCCTGAGAATTAGTCTTTGAGTATATGGGGGTATCAACAACCAGAAGATAGCCACTCATCCAATCATGAATATTACAGCCCATGACAACTTTTCCAGCAACCATAATATCTTCGACAAGCTTCTCGTCTTTGCTTTTTAATCTGAACGAGAACCGATTTTTTGATGATGCTGAGTATATATGATGTGTTATTGAATCTTTATTTAAGAAGGTTAACGGCAGTCCTTTTTGAATAACTGAAATATAAGGAGCAAACTTCTTATCTTCTTGATTTATGATTAAAGGATCTACACTCAGTGAGTCGAGCTTCTGATTTTCTAGAGGTTCGAGAAAAACTACTAAATCGCTGACTGGATTATTATTTATATTCATCACAGTCACAGTCACAGTTTTGGCGTAAATAAATGTACTGCTAAGTAAACTGCTCAATAAAGTGATTATTAGAAGATTTCTAGATAGCACGACAACTCCTGACTACACGATTGTTCTTTTAAATTTAATGCAAACAATACTGTTAGTATAGACTAAATATCTTATCTTTGTCGCCTGGATATAGATGTGTTGCAGGTTGTAATTATCTTCTATATCCTTGATGAATAACTTCGTTTTGTCATTTATTCTTACTTGCTGGCTGAGCGTCCATTTTAAGGAGCCCATATGCCCAAGTTACGACTCAGTTACCAAACCATCGAGTTTGGAAAAACGGATATTCACCTATGCACATTACGCAACAAACAAGAGTTTGATGATCCCGAAGGCGTAGCTGATAAACTGGGTATATCCTCTGCATCTTGGCCTATTTTTGGAGTTGTTTGGCCGTCTAGCTTGGTACTTGCTCACTACATGGCTGATTTTGATACTCAAAGCAAAAGAATTTTAGAGGTCGGTTGTGGCATTGCCCTGACAAGTCTACTACTTAACAAGAAAAATTCAGATATCACTGCAACTGACCATCACCCAGAAGTTCAAAAGTTCCTACAAAGAAATACCCTGCTGAATGTCGATAGTGATATTAATTTTGAACGTGTCGACTGGTCAGATCCTACTGATAGTTTAGGGCTTTTTGATCTGATTATTGGCAGTGATCTGCTGTACGAAGATGAACATATTCAATTGCTCGCCAACTTTATAAACAACCACTCCAATGAACGCTGTGAGGTTGTACTTGTTGATCCCGGCCGTGGCCGAAAAAACAAGCTGAGTAAAGAATTGATTAAATTAGGCTTTACATCAACGCATTTCAAGCCTGAACATACCGATTATTTAAATAAAGAATTTAAAGGCTATATTCTTAAGTTTGAACGTTAGGGTTCACACCATGCGGCTCAACATAGCCTGATAAGACTGCAATAATAAGCAAAATAATGAGCACAACTGATAGGCTAATACGCCAAGTTAATGACTTTACAGTTTGTTCTGGATTGCCCTTGCCTTTGACTAAAAAGTAAAGACCTCGAAATAACACAAAAATAATGATAAATAGCATCAGTACAATGACAATTTTTGTTAACATAGTCGCTTCTCTTTAGGTGGGTATGACATTCTAGCAGAATGACTGACAGCGTAAATCATAATGACCATTAAAATAGGACAATTTCGTATTCCAGTGATTGCTAGCCTGATCGTTATTATTGGGCTGTCAATATTGCTGAGTCTTGGCCAATGGCAATTGACAAGGGCAGAAGAGAAAGAAGCCATCATAAATCAGATCAATGAGCGGCAAACAATGCAGCCAATAAATTTGATACAGCTCGATAAACAGACAGCTAAAAATTATTTTCATCTTAGGTTCAAAGGTGAGTACGATAACAAGCATTATCTGCTATTAGACAATCGTATTTTAAAGGGCCGACCTGGCTTTGAAGTAATCCAGCCTATTCAAGACGGTAGCAGAACCATCCTGGTAAACAGAGGTTGGATTCCACTGCCTAGAGATAGACGCCAGTTACCAGCTATTCCACTGATTGAGGGTATCCAAGCGATTACAGGGATAGTTTATGAGCCAACTGAAGCCATTGTGCTAAAAGAAGATCAGCTTAATGCACAACAATGGCCAATATTGATCCAATCCTTGGATATGGACAAACTGACATCATTGTACAAGCAAGTAAATAAACATATAGAGCCTTGGGTGTTAAGGCAGGATGCAGATAATGAAGTGTTTTATCAGCGAGAATGGCAATACCATAATATGCCTCCTGAACGACATATAAGCTACGCCGTAACATGGTTTGGACTAGCCTTTGCACTCATTATCATCTATATTGCCGTGCTAACAAGAGGTAAGGAGAAGTAACTTGTCACAGGCCGAACATAAAAAAAATAACCGGCTTACCATCATCGCACTATTAGCCATTTTTACACTTCCCGTAATTGTTGCTTATAGCGCCTACTTTAATGGTTGGTTTAATAGTTCAATTACAGTAAATAAAGGTGAGTTGATTACCCCAGTTATCGATTTAACCAAGGCTAAACCGATTAATTCTGATGGTGAGGCCTTCATTTTCGATGCGGGTGAGCCATGGCGCATTATATTGCCAATAAACGATTCAAGCTGTCTGCTTTCAGAAGAAGTAGATGGCTGTATCCTTGATATTTACATCATGGGACAGGTGCATCAAGCGCTAGGTAAAGAACAAGATCGTGTAAAACGTGTGCTCTATACCGGTTCTCTGAATTTATCTCAGAATCAAATAACGGAAATACAGAAACGATTTGTTGATCTAGAAGTCGTATCTGGTGAAGATATATCCGCTGTTGGTCTTAACCCAAACTTTATTTATATTGCAGACCCTATCGGCAATATTATGCTTCGTTATCCCCATGTAACCAAAAAGGAAGATGCCTTTCTTAAAGGCAAAGAAATTCTAAAAGATCTTAAAAAAATGCTTAAACTGTCGAGGATTGGTTAATGAAGTTTGCTCAAACTAGAAGATTGGCTTTGATTGCCACAGTATTGGCTTTTGTAGTGATTTTGCTAGGTGCTTACACCCGTTTAGAAGATGCCGGCCTTGGGTGCCCAGACTGGCCTGGCTGTTATGGACATATGACAGTCCCTACCAGTCAAGAAAACATCGATAGCAACAATTCACTTTATCAAGAACGTGCTTTAGAAAAACCGAAAGCCTGGGCTGAGATGATCCACCGCTACTTTGCCGGCTCACTCGGTCTAGTGATCGGAGCCATGACCATCATGGCTTGGATGCAGCGCAAAAAGAAACGCCACCCAGTTAAACTAGCTAGCTGGTTGCTACTATTAGTGATTTTCCAAGCGGCTCTCGGTATGTGGACCGTCACAATGAAACTTAACCCAACCATTGTCATGTTGCACTTATTGGGTGGCTTCACCACCTTTGCGCTATGTTTCACAATGAGTATTAGGCTCTCAAAAGCACATCAACCGTTTCGGATTAAAAAAGTAACCGTCAAGGAGTTGCAACCTTGGGCTATAGGGGGTCTGGTAGTACTTGGCCTACAGATCATGCTTGGTGGATGGACCAGCGCCAATTATGCCGCAACTGTGTGTACAGGCCTGGGTAGTTTACCTGTCTGCCAAGCTGATTGGCTTGCTGCCTTTAATCTTGCAGAAGCCTACCAGTTCTTTGGACTAGAAGCCCACCCTGACGGGCATTATGAATTTGGTGTACTCGGGCAGGATGCTAGAATTACCATCCATGCAATGCATCGTATCGGCGCGTATATTACCCTAGCCTATCTGTTATGGTTTGCTTGGAAATTGAGAAAAGCATCGAATCGTTTACTTGAGGATTTAGGCACATTAATTGCCATTATACTTTCAGTACAGGTTGTTCTAGGCTTTAGTAATGTTTTATTCGGATTACCGTTACCTATAGCAGTCGCCCATAATGGTGTCGCTGCATTATTATTGATTTCCCTTGTTGCAATCAACTTTGCACTGTGGGCACATAAAAGGCGTGGCTAGTATGACCGAGGGAAATGCTACTTGGCGCGACTATTTTGAAATGACCAAGCCGAAGGTGGTCGCACTGCTATTGCTCACCGCTGTTATCGGCATGTTTCTCGCCACACCTTATATGGTGGACTGGGATATTCTAATCTTTGGCACCCTGGGTATTGGAATGGCCGCAGGCGCTGCTGCAGTAATTAACCACGTCGTGGATAGACGTATTGATGCCATCATGTTGCGCACCGATACTCGCCCTATTCCAAAAGGTAAAGTAGCTCCTAAACAGGCGATAATTTTTGCTGCTGTGATGAGTTTAGTTGCCATGTTAATTTTACATCAACTAGTGAATCCATTAACTGCTTGGCTAACCCTAACTGGGCTTGTTGGCTACGCCTTTGTTTACACCATGTATTTGAAACGTGCGACACCTCAGAATATTGTCATCGGTGGTATCTCCGGCGCTATTCCTCCGCTATTAGGCTGGACTGCAGTTACCGGCGGAAATGGTGAAATTCCTGCTCATGCACTTTTGTTGGTTCTGATTATCTATACCTGGACTCCACCACATTTCTGGGCTCTGGCCATACATAGACGTGATGACTATGCCAAAGCTGAAATACCGATGTTACCGGTAACCCATGGAATTGAGTTCACCAAGACCTGTATTCTTCTCTATACAGTGTTGCTGATCGTTACTACAGTGCTCCCTTGGTTAGTTGGCATGAGTGGCTCGCTTTACGTAATCGGCGCTCTGATATTGGGCGCTGTATTCTTAAAGTACGCCATTGAATTAAAATATACCGACAAGCCGAAACAGGCTATCAAAACATTTGGTTGGTCGATTACCTACCTGATGCTACTATTCGTTTTAATGTTGGTTGACCACTACTTTTTATATAATCCAATAGGTTCCTAATAATGACTGGAAAATCTAAGACCGTACTTGTTGTTTTTGGCTTGATTGCCTTATTTCTCGGTGGCTTTGTATATAAAATCAAACAAAGCACAGCAGCGCCCGAAGTTCAGGCAATGATTTATCCAAAGCCGAAGCAACTTCCTAAGTTTCAGTTAACCGATCACAATAACCAAACATTTACTCAAGACCAGTTATTAGGTAAGTGGTCGATTATGTTTTTTGGCTATACCTACTGTCCAGATATTTGCCCAACTACTCTGGCGGCACTTTCACAGGTTGCACAACAAATTCCCGCAGATGTTGCATCTAAGGTGCAATATATTTTCGTAAGCGTTGATCCAGAACGGGATGATGTTGCTCGATTAGCAGCCTATGTACCGTTCTATCATGCTGATTTTATTGGCACCACGGGCACGGATGATCAAATTCAAATCTTATCGAAAAGTGTTGGAGCGGTTTATATGAAAATGCCCCTTGGTGATACCTACCAGATGCAACACACTGGTCGATTATTTATTGTTGATCCTCAAGGTCGAAGATTTGGAATTTTTGCTGATGATGAGCAAATACCTGGCTCAGTCAATGTAGATGTAATTACTCAGGATTTAATTCAGATCGTCCGCCACTACTAATCTATTTTCTAAAGATAGATTGACAGAGAGCAAAGCTGATTGCTCCCTCAGCTACCTGCTATTAAAGTTTTAGCTCATATCTTTTTTGTGCTCCTTAAGATAACGACTAAACCAATCTAACCAGCGTTCTATTCTGTCTCTTTTAAAACTTGGTCGCTTAAAACCATGTCCTTCATTAGGATATACAATAAGCTGAGTATCAATGCCTAGACGTTTTAAGGCTTGATACAACTGTTCCGAATTTTGAATTGGGACATTCCAATCCATCTGCCCACCCATTACCAAGGTCGGTGTTGTTACTTTACCGATATCATTAAATGCATTGATGGCTTCCCATGCTTTGGTATTTTCCCAAGGCAGTCCAAGCTCGACTTCCCAATAATGTTGATAGTGGTCATGGCCATAATTAGCCCGATGATTTAATTCGCTAGCACCTGAAATAGCTGCAGCAAATCGTGTCGACTTGGTAATGACATAATTCGTTAATATCCCGCCATAGGACCATCCGCTGACCGCAAGCTTATCGGCATCGGACAATCCTTGTTTTACCAGATGATCGGCTATCTTATCAATGTCTTCAAAGTCTGGAACCCCCCATTGGGCATTAAGTGCATAACTAAAGGCTTCACCATATCCAGTTGAACCGTGTGGATTTGGAAGTACAACCAGATACCCTTGCGCGGCAAATAACTGAGCCCAATCATTAAAGGCCGTATCATGTTGTGCTGTTGGCCCACCATGAATTAAGAATACCGTCGGTAGTGCGCGACCTTTTTTATACTCTAGCGGATAATAGACGAAACTTTCCACCGGCTCATTATTCCAACCAGCAACAGTTAAACGCTTTACCTTAGCCAATTTTACTTTCTCTAAAGCCTTATCATTAATGTTTGATATTCTATTGAGTTTGTTTCCTTTAACCCGATAAACCTCAACAGCATTATAATGACTACTTAGTATAGCTGCGATCACGCCTTGACCGGATATGTCATAGTTCTCTACAACCAGTTCGCCTTGAGTTACCTGAGATATTTCGCCACTTATTATATTGATTTTAGATAAGTGGTTATTGCCATTATCGTCAGGAATAAAGTAAATATTCTTCCCTTTATGACCAAATCGAACCTGGTAACTTGTTTGATCATAATCACTATTTATAATTCGCTCTTGTCCACCTGTACCTGCTTTAGTAATAGCAATTTTACTATTCTCATACCAGAGCATTTTAGGTTTTCTAGTGGTGGTATAGGCAATCATTGTTCCATTGGGTGACCAACTAGGATTACTGTCGCGGCCTTTATTCTTGGTTACCTGTATTAGCGGATGTTTCTTAGCTTTCGGATCTGCATTTACTATCCAGATATCAGAATTATCATTGCCATCAGGATCACCTTCTCGCTTCGAAACAAAGGCTATTTTGCTGCCATCGGGACTCCAAACTGCAGAACCATCATCGAAATCTCCAGAAGTAATCTGGGTCGGGATATTTATTCCATCAAATAAATAAATATGCTCACGTCGACGATCGAGGTAACCGATGTAGTCTTGTTTAAACTGCAATCGGTCAATGACAATTGGCTCTGGCTTGTCTTCATCATCAGACGCCTTACCATTGTTTTTATTTTTCTTCTCTGGCTTAGGATCCTGTAGCACCAGCAACATACTCTTACCATCTGGCGCCCACTCAAATTCTGATACGCCCTGCTTCACCTTTGTGTACTGCTGTGCTTCGCCACCATTTCTGTTTAATATCCAGACTTGGCTTTTTGCTTTCTTATCAGCCCCTCTCTTACCAATAAATGCAATACTTGAACCATCGGGATTCCAACGTGGATTTGAGGCATTAGCATAGGAAGCTGTCAGTGGTATCTGCTCTTTACCATCAACTGAAGACATCCAGATCTGACTAAAACCTTTATCTTTTTTCTCATCATTACGCGAGACCTTATAAGCAACCCATTTCCCATCAGGGCTAACTTGCACATCTTTAATTTTTTTGAGCTTCATTAAATGATCAATGGTTATTGATTCAGACTTTGGTACAGCAAAAAGATTATGATTGGCTATAAAAACAATGCTAGTTAAGATCAGAACCTTAATAGCTAGACGAGCAAATTTCATACTTATCTCCATTAAAAGAAAACACAATAAAGTAGCCTAACCTTGAGATTAAGATAATGAAATCAGATGGTTTTAAATAGGCTTGAGCCAACCTAGAATATAGACTCTTATTGTAGCTGTCTAGATCACCAACCCGATGGCATAAATATCTATACCTCTATTTGGTACTAATAATGGTTAATAAATTAATTTCTAGGCTTGGTTTACTATTAGTACATTAATGTGTGCTACGACACTTCGAGCTAAAGAGTCAAGGTGATAGCCGCCCTCAAGGGTAGAGATAATTCGTCCTTTGGCGTATTTTTTTGCTATATACGACAGTTCCTCAGTCACCCAGCGATAGTCTTCATCTTTAAGTTTTATCTCAGAAATTCCATCTTGAGCATGTGCATCAAAACCTGCGGAAACTAGAATCAGCTGTGGTTTTAATTCATTTAACTTAGTAACCCAAACATTGCTAATGATATCTCTAAAAGGTTGGCTACCTGAACCTGCGTCCATGGGTGAATTAATGATATTGCTTGCGCTTGATTCTGCGCCTGAGAATGGATAATAAGGATGTTGGAACAAAGAGAAAAATGTAATCCCTTCCTGGTTCTTAACAATATTCTCCGTCCCATTACCATGATGAACATCAAAATCAACAATCGCTATTCGCTCTAACTTATATTTTTGTTTTGCATAACAGGCGGCGATGCTAATATTATTGAAAATACAAAAACCCATAGCTCTGTCATATTCTGCATGATGGCCTGGTGGCCTAGTAAGGCAAAATGCTGAACTAAGTTCATCACTCATTATTTGATCTACAGCCTGTATTCCTGCTCCCGCAGCATAGAGTGCCGCATTTAGACTGTGTGGGTTGAGACTCGTATCTGGGTCAAGTATTACAATTCCCGACTCAGGACTTGCGTCGAAAATACTTTCTATATAACGCTCATCGTGAGCCAGCCTTAACTGATCTTTTGTCGCCTTTATAGCTTCAATATGTTTAACACTATAACCTAAACCACTACTGTCTAAGAGCTCCTGAATACTCTTAATACGTGCTGGTGACTCAATGTGTTCATCGCCCATATCATGTAAAAGACAATCAGAATGTGTTATTAAACCGACAGGCATTTATGCTCCAATCTAATTAAATTAGATCTATATGATTATCTCATTCATATTATCACCAGTACTAATAATTATCACTGCGTCATAACTACAACAATGCTTGTATAAACGACATATAAACCATAATAAAGCACTAAACTGCTGGTTGTAGCGCAACAACAAAGTTAGAATCCTTTTCAAACTAATAATAATTAATATAAGCCCATTAGATGTTCAAACTAGCCGAACTCAAGTTGCATTGGCAAGATAAAGCCCTACACACAAAAGTCTGGCGACTTGCTTGGCCAATGATCTTATCCAATATCACTGTACCACTTCTAGGCTTGGTAGACACAGCGGTATTGGGTCATTTAGATAGCGCTCTATACATGGGTGCAGTGGCTGTCGGCTCTGTTATTATTGGAGCAACCATTTGGGCATGTAATTTTCTCCGTATGGGAACCACAGGCTTCACTTCGCAAGCCTTAGGACGAGAAGACAAGCCTGAAATTCATGCCATTTTATGGCGTTCTATTATTATGGCTCAGGCCATCGCTTTAATGCTATTAGTTCTTCAGGACTACTATGCTCAAGTCGCTTTTTATTTTATTGAAGGCACCGAAGATATTAAATTATTGGCTCGGGCCTATTATGACATTCGGATCTGGGGTTTGCCCGCGTCCATAGCTAATTTTGCTATTGTTGGTTGGTTTTTAGGCCTACATAATACCAAGGTCCCTTTAATACTTTTGGTCTTTACTAATGGCCTAAATATGATTCTCGATGTCATCTTTGTTCTAGGCTTTGGCTGGAATGTTGAGGGAGCCGCCCTAGCTTCGCTTATTAGTGAGTACAGTAGCATAGTGCTTGCTATCTATTTTGTTATCAAGGAACTTCAGAAACATCCAGCACATAGTAAAAAAGATTCCGTTTTTAATACCGATGCTATGGCGGAAATGTTCGTAGTAAATGGGGATATTTTCATTCGCACACTGGCATTACAGGCCGTATTCTTTTACATGGCCGCAGCTGGTGCAGCAATGGGTACCGCAATACTCGCTGCTAATGCCGTACTATTGAATTTTTTATTCCTAATTGCCAATGGTTTAGATGGTTTGGCTCAGGCTATAGAAGCAATGGTTGGAAGGGCAATTGGAGCAAAGGATAAGTATCACTTTAATGCTTCAATATCAGTTGCGGGTATTTGGTCCATCATTATGAGTCTAGGTTACTTAGTCCTGTTTCTGATTGCTGGAGACTGGATTATTTCACTACTTACCAATATTGATTCGGTCAAACAAACTGCCAGTGAATATTTGATATGGCTAGTTTTTCTACCCATTAATGGTGTTTGGAGTTACTTATTAGATGGTGTTTTTATTGGCGCTACTCGAGCCAGGGATATGCGCAATAGTATGCTATTCGCAACGGCCTTTGGATTTTTCCCTGCTTGGTACTTTTTACAGGATCTAGGAAATCATGGACTATGGTTATCATTCCATCTATTTATGATATTGAGAGCTATTGTATTGGGCGTGGTATTTGTTCGACTAAAAAAACAAAATCTCTTTATTTAAATAGCAGCGTTTAATCTTCAATTAGGCACGTAATCTTGGCGTTTTAAAACAAACATAGCAGCCTTTTCCAACCTGTAAATCTAGGTCGCCTACTGACTTTTTGGTCAACCTTGCTGTCACTGACTGTGTACCCAAAGCGATGGACAAATATTGGTAGCCAAGCACTTCTTCACCAATTACTTCTACTATACCTTGTAATTGATTTAATATGCTCGATCGCTCAAGCGGTGACAGACTTATACTGATATCAGCCACAGGAACTTCAATCATTAATTTAGAAGAAATTTCTACATCATTTGCCTGTACCCAAATCAACCGCTCAATCTCACTATCTATCAAACCCAGTTGTAACAGTTCTTCACCAACCAAAATAGGTTCAGCAACAAGCGTATTTAGTAACAAATTCTGAGTCACAAATTCTGAATCAACATCTTTTATTAAATCATCATATGATTGCACAACAGCCTTGCTAGCCTTATTAAGGATTACTATATTGTCAGCAATCAAAGCAACTTCATTCACATCATGACTCACATACAGTACAGGTGTTTCATGTTCTTCCAACCAGGCTTTAAACTTATTTAACAAACGATGTTTTAAAGACATATCTAACGCTGAAAAGGGTTCATCGAGTAACAACCATTTCGGCCGCAGAAGTAACATACAGGCAAAACTAACTAGCTGTGTTTCGCCACCAGATAAGTTTCTGCAATTACGACCTAACAACTTATCTAATGAACACATCGATATTATTTGTTGATAATATTCATCCGCCACATATTCAGAACTAAAATCGACAGCAATTTGTAAATTCTGCTTTACTGTTAAACTAACTACTAAAGTATTGTGTTGACTTAAATAGCCAAAATTTCTTTTTTCTACGGCTATAGTTGTTTTAGAATTTGCTATTATTTGATCATTAAAAATGTGTTCACCTTTAAAAGGTACATGACCACATAACTTTCTAAGCAAGGTACTTTTACCCACACCTGTTGGTCCGAATAAAACACTAATACCTGAACTAGGCAACTCGATATCAAGTCCATCAATTTTACAACTAATCATGATCGCGCCTCTGAACCATCTAACCTAAGTGGATTACCGATTTTTAAATAGGTGATGATCAAAATAATTAAAGAAAAAATGATTAGGCCTAATGAAATTTTATGCGCATCAGCATAGTTAAGCGATTCGACGTGCTCATAGAGTGCAATTGATATTAATTGTGTCTCACCCGGTATATTGCCACCAATCATAAGCACCACACCAAACTCACCAATACTGTGAGCAAAACCTAGGGTAACCGCCGCCACTATACTCGCCTTAGACATTGGAATAACAACCCTTAGTAATCGTTGCCAGTAACTCAGACCCATGGATCGATATACATCTAATTGATGGGTTGATATTTTTGAGAATGACTGTTGCATTGGTTGAACAACAAAGGGTAATGAGTAGATCATAGAACCAATAACTAGTGCTTCAAAGCTAAATGCCAGGCGGCTATCGAATAATGAATACCATAAGACACCCAAGGGTGAATCAGGAGCAAACGCTATCAATAAATAAAATCCCAGCACTGTAGGCGGTAAGACTAACGGCAAAGCAATTAGTGCTTCTAACAACACTTTCATACGACTGGTCATTCTGCTTAAAGCCCAAGCTAGAGGAAAACAGAGTATCAGCAATAAAATTGAAGTGACAGCGGCTAACTTTAAAGTTAACCAGAATGCTTGTAAGTCGTTTGGCGAGAAGAGATCAACCATTTGTTGCTATACCTTTTATGAGTTTTGAACTAATGGATTGCACGAGGTCGTCAAATTGTGCCAGTTGTTGATGATCGTAATCACTAAGAATTGATTCTAGTCGAGTCTGCATCTGAGCGATATCTTCTGATAATAATGTAGTACCTTTACGATTGATAATATAAACATGTTGTCTTCTATCCGATTTTGAGCGCGCCTTAATGACTGAACCATCCTTAAGCAATTGATCCATCATAACACTCATACTGGACATTTTAACTTTGCGCTGTTTTGCTAGCTGGCTTAAGTTCATGGCTCCCTGTGTCTTTAATAGCTTTAATGTATCAAATCGACTCGCTGTTAATTGAGTATTGATATCACGCATAGCACTCGATATCAGCATCAGGTTGTCCATTATTTGTTTTAAATCCGGCATATTTATTTATTTGAATCAAAATATAGTTAGTTAGGCTAACTAACTATATAACATAATAGTCTCTCATTAAAGCACTATTAGCCTAGCTTGTACCAACAAGACTCTTATTAGTGATGAATTAAGATTCTAGATCGTCTTTGACTTGCATAAACTGTTGAAGTTGTTGCTCTACAGAATAAGGAAGTAGAGCCAAGATAGTTGTATGGAGTATTCTCACCTGTTCACCCATCTCCAACTTTCCTTCTTCTGTGGTAGTAATGGCACCGCGCTCACGAAGAATAGACACCAGGCTAGAAAATACATTCTTATCAAATGCCTCCGGAGCATTAATGTCATACAGAATGGCCAGACGCTCTGCGAGCTTCTGGCTATTGGTCTCAAGCTCTTTGCGTGTAAAACAATTAACACAATGGCTATTACCAATAAGTAGCGTCAAAACGATTGAAAACCGTTTCAGCATATTTTGCAGTATTTCACTTAATAAAATAAACTCTCGCAACTCATGGGTTTGTTTTTCTGGTCGATATAGAATGTCATCCTCTATTCGCAACAAATCTCGTTCGAGCATAAAATCTATGCACTTGTTTACCGCTGCTTCAAACTGTGATTTATTCCAATGTAGGAACAGCTCATTACGAAGATAGGGAAATATCATGGCGCAATAGTTTAGAAGCTTGCCTCTGCCCATATTTCGAGTATATCTAAAGCAACTAGCCACCAGACCTGGCAATGCAAAAAGATGCAGAATATTATTTCGGTAATAAGTCATGAGTACAGCCGACTCATCGCCAATAAAGACAATATCACCCATTTGCTGTTTGGCAATTTGCACTGCATTTAGGCCAACTGCTATCCCTAAAATAGCTTCGGCATCACCCTCTGGCACAACAATACTGTCTGAATAAGGTATTTCCCTTAGTATTTCGAGATACAGATTAAGCTGGCGTAATAATTCTTGTTTATCTATCGCACAGCGTGGTGTTGCTAAAACAACCAATGACACCAAAGTCACGGGACTAACTGCTGCTGCACTATTAATGCCTCGCATTAAATGATCAGCAAATGCCTTAACTTCAGCTGGGAACCAGGCAGGCCTTTCTTCGTAGTCACTCGGGATTTCCCGCCATTCTGCTTGACGCTTATCTAACCAGCTAGCAATGCAGATCGGCTCACCAAAGTTAACATTTACCATACCGTAGTCTTGCTTTAATGTTTTACGGGCACCGAGCAACTGACCAATTGATTCGCTCTTTTTACTACCACCCCTTAATTCACCTAGGTAGCTGTTACCTTCCATAATCTTGTCATAACCCAAATAAACGGGAACAAACAACAGAGGCTTCTTCCTGCCTCGGATTACATTCTCTAATGTCATGGACAACATGCCAGTTTTTGGTGCCAGTAACCGTCCTGTTCTAGAACGCCCACCCTCAGGAAAATATTCCATTGAATAGCCACGATTAAACAAGGTGTTAAGGTATTCATTAAATACCGCGCTATAGAGCTTATTACCACTGAAAGAACGTCTTAGGAAAAATGCCCCGCCTTTTCTAAGAATGGGACCAGCAGGCCAAAAATTTAAATTAATGCCCGCTGCAATATGCGGTGGAACCAAACCCTGATGAAATAGGACGTATGAAACTAATAAGTAATCCATATGGCTTCTGTGACAAGGAACATAAACCAATTCATTATCACGAGCTAGCTCTCTAAGTCGCTCACCATGACTGACAATCAATCCATCATAAATTTTACGTAAGATTAAGCCTAATAATTTTTCTAAGGCGCGCATTACAAAATAGGAATAGTTGCCTGAGATTTCAAATGCATAACTGGACGCTAACTTTCTGGCTTTTGCTTCAGATATTTTCTTTTTCTCGGCATGCCTTTTAATTGCCTTTTCTATTTGAGGCGTTTCAATCAACTCTCGAATGAGTTGTTTGCGATCATAAAGATTAGGTCCTAAAGAGGCGGTCTTTTGATTATGGAAATAGATTCTTAATTGTCTAGCAAAGGTAAGTACTCGATGCGCTTTACTGCCTTCATGTTCGAGGTAAGGCGTCAGTTGTATTGGTTTACCAAAGGTAACTAGCGAAGCTCTGCCAAAAAACAACAGGACAAAAAACTTTTGGATAAAACCAAGACTTCGAGCCGTTCCTGAGAAAAACAATCGTATTAATGATTTTTCCTTTCCTGGGTTTCTACCCCAACGAACGGTTACAGGTACCATCTGTATATTAATCTTATCAGATAATATTTGCCTATCGAGTAAGGTGTTTATTTTGTCATGATGACGGCTATAGTAAGAGTTCTTATTCCAGAAATGCTTTTTTTTGTGAATAAAGATGTAGCCGGTCTTATTGCCTGGCGCAAGCGGTAATGGCATCTTTAGACGCGCGCATTCTTGCTCGAGTAGGTTTAAATCCGTCGCTGAATAATGACTCAGAACGTAATAGATCGGCTGCTGAAGATCTAACTGCAGATCCTCTACCGGATTAGCCGGTAATACTGAAGGCTTGGCAAGCGCCTTAACTGGCCAGCGCACACTTCTAAAACTAATACGCTTAAGGCGATTGGTTAACGTAGACATGCTACCTATATTCCAAAAGTTTTTAATATTGTACCTATTATAACCTTAAACAGCTATAAAGGATAAGCATCGACTTGGCGACTAAATAGTTGCTGGATGCCTGCTTGATGCGTACTCTGAAACAGACTAACATTACTTTAATAATATAACCTTATTGATTCTATGCACTTTATTCTGGCGCTTTTTATAGTATTAATCACCTACGGCTCTCTGTATCCATTTAAGTTTTCTGGACAGGCTTTAGGCTTAGGGCAGACCATTGAATGGCTTCTGAACTTTGGGCTACATACTACAAAGTCAGATATTATTGCCAATATACTACTCTTCGTTCCCTATGGCTTTACAGCCAGAATGTGTATCAATAATCATCGTAACCAACTTAAAACAGCCTTTTATTACCTTATTGGGGGGGCCATTTGGGCTTTTATTATTCAATACATGCAGTTTTACTTACCCGCCAGAGTGCCAAGCTCTGGAGACGCCCTATTTAATAGTCTCGGCATTATGGTTGGATTAATTTTGTCGCATCTTCTAATGCAGTATTCTCATAATCACATACCCACGGATATTCGAACGCGACTTTCATGGTCTCAAGTCACTTTACCACTGTTACTCGCCTTACTCTGGGTATGCTGGCGCTGGTTTCCATTTATTCCCTTGGTATCAACAGAGTCGATCATCAATGGACTGAAACCGCTAATCAACCAGCCTGAACTTGATCTAGTAGTCATTATTCGTGATGGTATTGGCTGGCTTTTATTCTACACCCTTTGTACACAGCCACCCTTTGATAAATTACCACGCTTCAGAGTATTAAAGATCGCCTTTTATATTATCGGTCTCGAAGTATTTATAGCGTCTAATGAGCTGACTGTAAACGACCTCCTTGCTGCATTAGGTGCCTTTGCCCTCTTTGCCTCGATAGATAGTCGCTCCATTCAAAATATGTTGCTTTGGAGTGTAACGCTCGCCATTGGTCTGACATGGCTTTATCCCTTTGAATTTGCACAATCGGTACAAAATATAAGCTGGCTACCCTTCGCAGTTATGCTAAAGGGTAATCCATGGTTGAATGCTGAAATAGTCATCTTAAAGCTCTATTTAATGGGTAGTTTAATACTATTACTCCGCAATCGATGGTTTGGCTGGGGTGGTGCGACATACCTATGTATGGCGATAATCTTGTCATTTACTCTACTGCAAAAATACCTAGGTGATGCAAGACCAGACATTACTGACACATTGGTTGTTGCCGCTATTGGTTGGGCCATGTATCAGGTTGAACAATTAGCGACTAAAAATCGTACACTGGCAATGCATTAAACATCAGCCTATAATCAAATGTCATATATAAGATAAATCTCATATAAGCAGGAGACTAAAATGAAAGCACCAATGATAGCGCCCTCAATACTTTCTGCCGATCTAGCCAGACTTGGCGATGATGTAGCTGCTGTTATAGAAGCAGGAGCAGACTGGGTTCACTTCGATGTAATGGATAACCATTATGTCCCAAATCTGACATTTGGTCCTGAGATCTGTAAAGCCTTAAGAAACTATGGCATTAAAGCAACCATTGATGTGCATCTTATGGTTAAACCTGTAGATCGACTTATTGGTGACTTCATTGATGCTGGCGCTGACTACATAACCTTCCACCCAGAAGCCTCGGAACATGTCGATCGCTCTCTGGGCTTGATAAAAGAAGCTGGCCTCAAAGCTGGTTTGGTACTAAATCCAGCAACACCACTATCGGTTGTAGAGCATGTGATGGATAAACTGGATATGATCCTATTAATGTCTGTAAACCCAGGTTTTGGTGGCCAAAAGTTCATTGATCAAACCTTAGTCAAGCTACAGCAAGCCAGAAAAATTATTGATGATTCTGGTCGAGATATTCGTCTCGAAATAGATGGTGGCGTTAAGGTTGATAATATTGCTAAAATTGCTGCTGCAGGTGCAGATACCTTTGTAGCCGGCTCTGCAATTTTCAATGCTAGCGACTATAAAGCAACCATTGATGCAATGAAGCAAGCAATTAGCTAATAATCGAATGAGAACCACATATGAATAAACTTTGGCGGGCTAAATTAATAGCTTTTAGTATTCATCTTTTATTCAGTGCCACCCTTATTGGTATATTTATGTGGTTCGTAACTCAGCATTGGTTTCCTGGCCAATTGTTCCAATTTGAAGACGTATGGCAAGGTCTGCAAATTCTAGTTCCAGTTGACGCAATTCTTGGGCCGTTACTAACATTAGCCATTTTTGTACCCGGTAAGAAATATCTCATCGCCGACCTAGTGATCATTGTCCTAATTCAGATTTCTGCACTTGCTTATGGCGCACAGACCATTTATGGACAACGACCAGAAGTCATCGTATTTGTTGGTGACCGTTTCGAGGTAGTCCCAGCCTCTAAGTATGATAGCAGTAAATTAGACCAACAACAGTTTGAAGCAAAGCATCAAACCTATCCGTTTCTTACCTATGCCATGCCTGCTCAATCTGAAGATGAACTGGCTGATTTTGTTTTGAATAATACCCAATATCAGAAAATGCCTGAGCGCTATCGCCCACTTGAGTCTTATCGACAAAAATTAGAGTCAAAGGCGCTTAATATTGAACAGTTAAATCCAAAAACAAAACAAGGCCAAGAACGGCTTGAATCATTTAAAAATAAATTTAACTCAGAGCAACAATTACTCTTTATCATCGAAGGAACAACAACTCAAAGTATCATCATGGCACTTAATAAAGAGGATCTTAGCTTACAGGGATTCTTAGATCTTGATCCTTGGGAAGAATACCAATTTAGTACGCCTGAGCCCTAGGATGGTGTAGTTACTAGCTTTAAGCGTATAATGCGCTGCAAAAGATCAGCTAAATCTGGACATACCATTATGAAAACTGAATTATTATCCCCTGCCGGTAGCTTAAAAAATATGCGCTATGCTTTCGCCTATGGTGCCGATGCAGTCTATGCGGGCCAACCTCGTTATAGCTTGAGGGTTCGCAATAATGAATTCAACAAAATGGACATAATGGCCCAAGCCATTGAAGAAGCGCATAGTATTGATAAAAAATTCTATCTAGCAAGCAACATCGCTGCGCATAATGACAAGGTCAAAACCTATATGCGGGATATTGTTCCGATCATTGAGATGAATCCTGATGCGCTTATTATGTCCGATCCTGGTTTAATAATGATGGTAAAGGATAAATGGCCAGAACAAACGGTACATCTGTCGGTGCAAGCCAATGCTGTGAACTGGGCCAGTGTCAAATTTTGGCATCGGCAAGGAATTAGCCGCGTTATCCTTTCACGAGAACTTTCTCTAAATGAAATAGAAGAGATTCGCCAGCAATGCCCCGAAATTGAAATTGAAGTCTTCGTGCACGGTGCTCTTTGTATTGCCTACTCTGGACGCTGCTTACTTTCAGGCTATATGACCCATAGAGATCCAAATCAAGGCGCCTGCACCAATTCTTGTCGATGGCAGTACAATGTACATGAAGCCAAGGAAGACGAAACCGGTGATTTAATCGCAGTAAACGAGCAAGTATCAGATACAGATGTTCAAATCCAGATGCCAGAAGAAGTAGAACCGGTGTTGTTACAGGAACGTGGGCGACCTGGTGAATACATGCCTGCTTACGAAGATGAGCATGGCACCTATATCATGAATTCAAAAGATCTCCGAGCTGTGCAACATGTGGAGCGCCTCGTTAAGATGGGCATTCACTCATTAAAAATCGAAGGCCGTACAAAATCTCATTACTATGTTGCTAGAACAGCCCAGGTTTATCGTAAAGCCATCGACAATGCGAGTGCCGGTATTCCATTTGATATGTCGATGATGGATGAACTCGGCTCACTAGCTAACCGTGGATATACCGAAGGCTTTTATAGACGCCACGTACCATCTGAATACCAGAGCTATGAAACGGGTAACTCTATAAATAATAACCAGCAGTATGTAGCAGAAATGACGAGCTGGGATTCACTGACCGGAGTTATGGAACTTGATGTTAAAAACCGTTTTGTAGTTGGTGAGCATCTAGAATTAATGACACCAAAAGGAAACTTCAACTTTCGCCTTGCTGATATGAAAACTACAGGTGGAGAAGATATTGAAGTCGCACCCGGATCAGGTTGGCAGGTTAATATTCAAATACCTGAATTGGTCGGTAATGCAGACATTGAGCAGTACGGCTTAATTATAAAACACGATACCACACAGGATTAACCTAGGCGGCTCATCAGAATAGACTTATTGAAACTTAAATTAACTCCATAAATCAATAAGTTAACTTACCTGCGACAATGTGTCACATTGATTGGTATTTTCAAACGCCATACAATATTAGATGTTTCTAATGTTATACGGTATGCACTATGAAAATCTTACTAATTATTGCGCTTAGCATATTCTCTATGACCTTTATCGGTTGTAAGGCCAGCTCGACAGATAATGAACCTGCAGCTAGAACTTTGTATCAACTGGGTCCTGAACCAACAGGAAACCAATTAAGTAACTTTCCTTTAGAAAGCATATCCGACTTGGAACTAGCCGATCTTAAATTTATGCGAGAAGAAGAAAAGTTAGCACGCGATAACTATACTGTCTCTTTTCAAAGCTGGAACATGATTATTTTTAACAATATAGCGAGCTCAGAACAGCAGCATATTGATGCCTTACTTGAACTCTACGCACGATATTCTATTGAGGATGATGCAAAAGATAATGCCGTTGGAGTGTTCAATGACTTTGACCTACAGGCCTTATATAACTATCTAGATGCAATTAGCAGTAATTCAGAAATCGATGCGCTTTTGGTTGGTGCAGAAATAGAAGAAATAGATATTATCGATCTCGTCATTCGCGAAGAAAACTCGGATAACCAAGATATAGACTGGGTCTACTCCATGTTAAGAAAGGGCTCTCGGAATCATTTGCGAGCCTTTGTAAAGAACCTTGATACACTTGGTGTAACCTATACACCGCTGCATCTATCCGAAGAAGACTACAACGCAATCATCAATAGCCCTACTGAATAGGGTTATTGATATTATCTTGCGCCGTGGATAACCATGGTTTTGCCACTGACATCGATCAGTTCTTGCTCTTCTAGTGACTTAAGAACCCTGCCGACCATTTCTCTTGAACAGCCTACGATTCTGCCTAATTCTTGACGGGTCACTTTAACCTGCATTCCATCGGGATGACTCATTGCAGCAGGCTGTCCAGCAAGTTCAATTAACGCACCGGCCACTCGACCAGTCACATCAAGGAAAGCAAGATCGCCAACTTTTCGACTGGTTTTATTAAGACGTGTAGCCATCTGGCCTGAGAGTTTCATTAATAATTCAGGCTTCTCTAAACAAAGTTGCTTAAACTTCACATAACTGATTTCTGCGACTTCAGAAATTTCCTTGGTGCGAACCCAAGCGCTACGTACTTCCTGTTCTTCAAAGAACCCCATCTCGCCGAAGAAATCACCTGGATTTAAATAGCTCAAAACAAGCTCTTTACCATCGTCATCTTCGATATAAACAGAAACAGAGCCTGATACAACAAAATACAGAGAATCAGCAATATCCCCAGCATGGATCAGAATATTCTTTGCTGGCATCTTACGTACATGACAATTGGTTAGAAACCATTGTAATAATGGCTCACGTGAAATATGAAATGGTCCGCTCATAGTTATAGAATCTGTTTGCTCGCTTAAAGTATAGCCAGTATACACTAACCTTGATTTTGCTCAATAATTCATGATAATCATAATGTATTATTAGAATTATCTAATCTAACTTCAGGAATAACAATTATGCGCACAAGAATAAAGTGGATTGAAGACCAAACATTTATGGCAGAATCGCCCTCTGGACATGCTGTATTATTAAGTTCCGGTGCGGCCAATGGTGGTAAAGATAATTGCTTACGCCCGATGGAGCTACTATTAATGGGTTTAGCCGGATGTTCTTCGATTGATGTTGTCTCTATTCTAAAAAAGTCCAGACAGGATATGATTGATTGCGAAGCTGAAGCAACGGCTGAAAGACATGACGGTACACCTGCCTACTTTACTAAGATAAATGTTCACTTCACCATCACTGGTAACAATATTCCTGACAAGCAGGTAGAACGTGCCGTAGGATTATCTTTTGATAAATACTGTTCAGCATCAGTTATGCTAAGAGAAAAAGCTGAAATCACCTGGACTTATAGCGTTAAGTCACCCGATTAATTCGATTAGAGCTGGTAAATAAGTCAGATTATATTTGCTGTACTTCTGTACATACTGCTCAATTGCACTATCTAACACATTGGTTAATTATTAAATGTGGTAGGTTGTTCTAGTCATAAGCTTTGAAGTCAAATTCATCAGGTGTTTGATACCTGCTGGCAAGTCTTCAGCACCATGTTCAATTGCCTTTGTTGCATGATTGAGTTCATCATCCTTCATAAGCTTTAAAATACTTCGACTCTTTTTATCTTGCTCTGGAATTTGTTCTAGATGGCCATCTAGATGCTTGACTACCTGATACTCAGTTTCTGCAACAAAACCTAGGCTCCATTTATCTCCTGCTAAGCCAGCAGCAGCACCGATGGCAACTGAGCCAACATAGAAGATTGGATTTAATATACTAAGCTTACCGCCCATTTCTTCAACTCGGCCAGCGGTCCAAGCAAGGTGGTCATTTTCTTCAGCAGCAGATTCTTCCATCTTTTCACGAACTTCCGGTAGCTTGGCTGTTAATGCTTGGCCTTGGTATAGACCTTGAGCACAGACTTCGCCACAGTGGTTTATACGCATTAAACCAGCAATATGTTTTTTCTGGGCATCATCCATTTCAATATCATCATGTGAATCAGCAGGGTTTGCTCTACCGGTGACAGCAGGATTGTTCAACAGGGTTCTTAAACCAGTATCAATCATATTGATGAAACCATCGGCGATATTAAACTCACGCGGCTGTACAGACATTTTTAAAACTCCAAGATATCGTATTCGAGCCAGATTATAGCACTATGCTCCTCCCTACCCAATGTAGTGAACGCTAAATCAGTTGATATAAGTCAGAATGTTATCGCTTTATTAGCATTCGTTTTCAGCTGTTAGTCGGTTATACTAACGAGCAATATGATAAGGGTTAAAACATGAATCTGGAATTTGTCGCTAAATCTGCAAGTAAATTGTTCAGCCTGCCTGAAATTTGCATTAAATTGCAGGATCTAATTTATGATCCTAATAGTTCAATGTCAGATATTGCCCAGCTAATTTCTATTGATCCATCTTTATCTGCTCGATTACTTAAAATTGCCAACAGCTCATACTATAGTTTTCCTTCTCAGGTTGATTCGTTAAACAGAGCCATTAACCTTATTGGAACTCAGGACTTATATTCTCTAGCCATGGCGGCCAGCACCCCAGAAAGTTTTAATGCCGTTAACAACAATGAGAACATAGATATTGATAAGTACTGGCGACATTCTGTAATAACTGGCTTGGTTAGTCGTAATCTCGCCAAAAATATCGATATTCGAAATCCAGAAACCTTTTTCCTCGCAGGCTTATTTCACAACCTAGGCAAATTGGTTATTTTAGAACAATTTCCTGAACAATATATTGAGATAGAGTCTAAACTAAATACAGAGACTGCTCCCTGGGAAGTTGAGAAATCGGTGCTTGAATATACTTTTGCTGAGGTAGGCGAAGCACTTTTAAAAGAATGGAATATGCCAACCAATATGTTAGATATGGTTGCAATGCAACATGAACCTAAGAGCTCAACCGATCCTCGTTCAGCATCACTGATTCATATTGCGAGTCGCGTTGCGAGCCAAATTGAATACCATCCTGAGATTGGTTTTGATTTTGGTGAAGCGATTAAAATAGATGTATGGCCATTAACAGGTATCGTTCAAGAACAGTTAGACCAGGCCATTGGTCTTGCGGAAGAAAACTGCCAGGCGATGATTTCTGCCATGAGTGGAAAACAGGTACAAACCGGTTAAATCGTTCACTTAGACATTATCGAAATACAATCAATGGTGAAATGAATCACCTTCTCCATAGGGCTGAATTCAGTTGGCTTTTTCTCTACTAATTGCGCGATGAGCAATATCGTTTCGATAGTAAATTTCATCCCAATTAATAGTACTCACCACATCATAGGCCTGTTGCTGCGCATCGGTCACTGTATCGGCCAATGCAACGACACAAAGCACACGACCGCCCGATGTCACCACAGTATCGTCTGAACCAGTAGCTGTACCAGCATGAAAAATTTTGCTGTTTGATGGCACTGATTTGGGAAATGATATTACTTTTCCTTTCTCATACGCATCAGGATATCCGCCGGCTGCCAAAACAATACCGACTGCAGCTCTCGGATCCCATTCGGCTTCAACCTCATTTAATCGACCTTGAAGTGCTGCAAAACAAAGTTCAGATAGCGGTGTTTTAAGACGCATCATTATGGGTTGAGTTTCAGGATCTCCAAAACGACAATTGTACTCAAGCACCTTTATGTCTTGGTTGGCATCGACCATTAAACCCGCATATAAAAAGCCGCTATATGAATTACCCTCAGAGGCCATGCCTTTAACCGTTGGTTCAATCACCTGCTGCATGGCTTTGCGGTAAACTTCATCAGTCACTACTGGTGCTGGTGAATAAGCACCCATACCACCAGTGTTTGGACCTTTATCACCATTGTCTCTTGCTTTGTGATCTTGAGAAGTTGCCAACGGTAAAATATTTTCACCATCAACCATAACAATAAAACTGGCTTCTTCACCCGTTAGAAACTCTTCAACAACCACTCTGCTTCCGGCATCGCCAAAACGATTACCTTCCAACATATCTTCAATTGCTGCATCAGCCTGCTCAAGTGTTTCAGCAATGATAACGCCCTTTCCAGCTGCCAAACCATCGGCCTTAATTACAATAGGCAGTGGGTTGTTTCGAACATAGGCCTTAGCAGGTTCAATCTCAGTAAAGTTTTCATAGGCCGCTGTAGGTATATTGTGCCGAGCAAGAAAGTCCTTTGTAAATGCTTTTGAACCTTCGAGCTGTGCTGCACCAGCTGAAGGTCCAAAACATGCCAGGCCATTATCTTCAAATATATCAACCAGACCATCGACCAAAGGCGCTTCCGGACCAACTACGGTTAGCTCTATTGAGTTACCCTGCGCAAAAGCCAATAGTTTGTCATAGTCATCTGCGGCAATAGGCACATTTTCAAGCTTTTCTTCCTGGCCTGAACCAGCATTCCCAGGAGCGACAAAGACACGCTTTATATTTTCGGACTGTGCTATCTGCCATGCCAAAGCATGCTCTCTACCACCACTACCTATAACTAAAACCTGCATTCACTCTCTCCCTATCAACGCTTAATGTCTGAAATGTCTCATTCCAGTAAACACCATTGCAATACCATGCTCATCTGCTGCTGCAATAACCTCTGCATCACGCATAGAACCACCCGGCTGGATCACGGCTGTAATTCCGGCCTCAGCTGCTGCATCGATGCCATCGCGAAATGGGAAGAATGCATCAGATGCCATAACAGACCCCTCAACAACTAGGCCTTCATCTGCCGCCTTAATACCTGCAATTTTTGCGGAATATACACGGCTCATTTGACCAGCCCCGACACCAATAGTCTGACCATCTTTAGCATAAACAATGGCATTAGATTTTACGTACTTAGCGACCTTCCAACAGAATAACAAATCTTGCATTTGCTCAGCAGTAGGTTGTAATTTTGAAACAATTTTTAAATCTGTCTCAGCTACCTGACCTAAATCTCTGTCTTGTACTAACAGACCACCATTGACTCGCTTGTACTCGGCTCCAGCTAGTTGCTTATCCCACTGGCCAGTCTCAAGGAGGCGAACATTTTTCTTACTTGCTACAATGGCTTTCGCCGCTTCACTGATTGCTGGAGCTATAATTACTTCAACAAACTGTCTATCGACGATTGCCTGGGCGACGTCAGCTTCAAGATCGGTATTAAATGCAATAATGCCGCCAAAGGCTGATGTTGGATCGGTTTGAAAAGCTTTGTCATAAGCTGCTAACTGATTATCTGCCATTGCAACACCACATGGATTTGCATGTTTAACGATAACGCAAGCCGTTTGCTCAAATCCTTTAACACACTCTAGCGCCGCATCCGTATCAGCAATATTATTATACGAAAGTGCCTTGCCTTGAATTTGCTTTGCTGTAGAGATACAGGCTTCTGTTTGATTAGCTTCCTTATAGAATGCCGCACTTTGATGAGGATTTTCCCCATAGCGCATATCCTGAACCTTCTCAAACTGCATACTTAATGTAGGACCGAATTCTGTTTCTTGTTGCTGATTTTTAACTAACTGCTTGCCAAGGTAGTTCGCAATTAAACCATCATAACGTCCGGTATGAGCATATACCTTGGTAGCAAATTCAAATCGCAATGGGTAGTCAGTACCCTGATCTGATTTTATTGAGTCAATCACACGTCCATAATCATTGCTATCAACAATTACAGTGACATCATTATGATTCTTGGCACCAGCACGTAGCATGGCAGGACCGCCAATATCAATGTTTTCAATGGCTAAAGCTAGGTCGCAAGCCTCTCTACTAATAGTCGCCTCAAAGGGATAAAGATTAACTACCAATAGATCAATTGCTGCAATACCGTGTTCGGCCATTACATCTTCATCAGTTCCTCGTCGGCCTAATAAGCCGCCATGAATGCGTGGGTGTAGGGTCTTTATGCGGCCATCCATCATTTCTGGAAAACCGGTAAAACTAGAAACACCTTTTACAGGGACGTTATTATCGGTGAGCAACTTTTCTGTACCACCCGTTGAAAGTATCTCAACCCCAAAGTCTGAAAGCTGCTTGGCAAATTCCACAACTCCAGTCTTATCTGAAACACTGATCAATGCCCGTTTAATTGGTTTGATATTTGACATGATTGACTGTCCTCGAATGAACTTCTATTGTATTAGTCTAATTTAGCTATTTACTGATTAGGACTTAAAGCATGCCGTACTTTTTAAGTTTCTTGCGTAAAGTACCACGATTAAGGCCCGTTGCTTTAGAAGCTTTGGTTTGATTACCGCCTGTATACTCCATAACTGCTTCCATCATAGGCGCTTCTACTTCGCTCAATACCATCTCGTACAGTTCAATTACTTCTTGTCCATCGAGCTGTTCAAAGTAATTACTCATTGCCTGGGCAACGCAATCACGCAGACACATCGTCTGCTGATTCAACTTCATGCCACCGTCTTCAATATCTTGCTTTTCTACTGCTACTGTCATTAGTTTGATTCCACTTAGTTTTAATATTAACTCGCCTTTTGTAAGGCAAAATCTGAAAAAATTCTGTTTAGCTCAAGCAATTGCATCTCGCCTGATTCTATCTTATTAATTTGCTTTCTGAATTGACTTAGGACAAAGCGTTCTAGGTACCAGCCAATATGTTTACGCGCAATACGAACACCCAAGATATCGCCATAGTGCCTATGGATTTCTTTTATATGTGACTGGATACTTATTATTGCCTGATTATAGTCGGGTTCAGAACGATAGCTGCCGCAATTTAAATATGATTTTATCTGTTCAAATATCCAAGGATTACCGTAGGCTGCACGACCCAACATGAGCCCATTTGCCTCCGTTACATTCAATACATGCTTCGCTTTTTCAGGGCTATCAATATCACCATTGGCGATAATGTTAATATCAACAGCCTGGCGTACTTCTCGGATGGTCTTATATTCTGCATCGCCTTTAAATTTATCGGAACGAGTTCGACCATGAACACTGAGGCTTTGGATTCCAACACGTTGTGCAATTTTTGCTATCTGAGGGGCATTTATACTGTCTGCATCAACGCCGGTTCTAATCTTTAAAGTAACCGGCACCTGAACTGCCTCGACTGTTGCTACTAAGATATCTTCAACCAAGCCAGGGTCAGAAAGTAATGCCGATCCAGCGGCTTTTCTACAAACCTTTTTGGCCGGACAACCCATGTTGATATCAATAATATCAGCACCTTGATGCTCATTAAACTGAGCTCCATCAGCCATTGTCTCAGGATCAGCGCCCACTATTTGGACCCAACGTATGGCGTCATGATTGGTTGATTTTAATCTTTGAGTACTTTTTCGACTGCTTCTTAAATCTGATTTAGCCGATACCATTTCATGTACTGCAAGGTCGGCACCATGGTTCAAACATATATTTCTGAATGGCTCGTCTGAAACACCCGCCATAGGAGCTAAAATTATAGGAGTGTCTATTTGAACAGAGCCTAGGCGCATTTTTTATAGGATCGCTAGTTGTTGGAAAAATGAACAGTTTACGGCGAGGGATAATACCTTTTTAAAGGGGGTAGTTAAAGTAGAAAAATGATTATTTTCACAAAAAGTCGAATACGTAGCCAACCACGTCCTTAGTTTCTAGTGTTAGACTGTATTCAATATGTAATGGAACAGAAATTGGCATCGATGTATCCCTTAGATCTGCTCTAAGGTATTCAGCTGGCAAGACCACTCGACTGGCAAGCGTATTGCCATCTAAATCAGAAAATTCGATCTTTATCCTAGGGTATTGCTGTATAAATCTGGCTCGGTTGATCAAAATCATATTAACAGTAACCGAATTATCTCCAAGCGTTACTTCACGAGATCTTAATTCGATCTTCGATATGTCTCTCTGAACAGGTATGCCACAATCAACCGTATTGCAAATGCGCTCTACCAATGGACGCCAATTGGGATCGGCTGCAAATTCTAACCGCTTAATCCAAAATATCGTAGCAACTACTGCAAATAGAATAATAACTGAGAGCGACATTAGCACTAATGTTCTAATTAAACCTTTCGAACTCTTCTTTTGATCAACAAAGTCATCAACAGATGCTGATCTTTTATCGGGATCAGCTTCAGTTAATCCTATTTGGCCAAGAGAGTCTATAAATTGCTCTTGCTCTGATTTCTCAATCTTCAGCTGTGCTTCATGAGATTGATGATATTCCGCAGCTGCAGTCACCGAGACCTGAACAGAAGCTTTATTTCCTGAGCTATCTTGCACAGTCTCTGATGAATGAGGCTCAAAAATTCGGCTTACATTGTCATTTTGTTGTTCATCAGACGACTCTTGATCGGCCAATTCTGCTCGAGTTTTTAACTTAATATTACCTGGACGATCAAAATTCTGATCGATATCCAAGCAGGTGTTCATCAGCATCGGAATATTAAGAAGCTCAGCTTCCTCTTCTGCTAATTCATCGGACTCATCATCGGACTCATCATCGGACTCATCATCGGACTCATCATCGGATTCTTCATCGGACTCATCATCAGATTCTTCATCAGATTCTTCATCAGATTCTTCATCAGACTCTTCATCGGATTCTTCATCGGATTCTTCATCGGATTCTTCATCGGATTCTTCATCGGATTCTTCATCGGATTCTTCATCGGATTCTTCATCGGATTCTTCATCGGATGCTTCATCGGATTCTTCATCGGATTCTTCATCGGATGCTTCATCGGACTCATCATCGGATTCTTCATCGGATTCTTCATCGGATTCTTCATCGGATTCTTCATCGGATTCTTCATCGGATTCTTCATCGGATTCTTCATCGGATGCTTCATCGGATGCTTCATCGGATTCTTCATCGGACTCTTCATCGGATGCCTCATCAGACTCTTCATCAGATGCTTCATCAGATGCTTCATCGGATGCTTTATCAGACTCTTCATTCAACTCGTCGTCGGATTCATTATCTATTACTTCATTAACTTCCAGATCTGCAGATTCTATCAATTCAGAATTAAATTGCTCATCCACTACAATCGAGTCATCAGGTTCATCTATTGCTAGATTCTTATCTACTACTTTTTCCTGTTCACTCTCAACAAAATGATCTGTGGCAACGAAAATGGATTTGCATTGACCACAACGGACCTTGCCAGCAGCAATTGCTAGCAAATCATCAGATACCATAAAGGCAGTATCACAATGTGGACATTGAGTGTATTGAGTCATTAATATTTTGTTCCAGTTAATAGCACCCATTCATCCATCAAAATGGGCTCTGACATATCAAACCAAGGTTGATATGCTGCAAGTACTGATTCTATCTGTGATTCTAAGATACCTGAGAGCGCAATCCAACCTCCAGACTTGACCAATTTCACAATTTCTGGCGCTAATTGCTTTAATGTTGCGGCAAGAATGTTCGCTAACACGCCATCAGCTGCAAAAGGTTGGAACTCCTCAGGTGTAAATACCTTGATATGCCCTCTATCAAGATGGTTTCTTTTGGCATTTTCATTTGTCGCTATAACTGCCTGTGAATCATGATCCACGCCAATTATCTCTTTCGCACCTAATTTCGCTGCAGCCAGTGCCAAAACACCAGAGCCACAGCCATAATCAATGATTGTTTCACCGCCCACTATGGCTCCATCCAAAAATTCCAGACAAAGTGCGGTCGTTGGGTGGGTTCCTGTACCAAAGGCTAGACCAGGATCGAGAAAAAGATTGGTTGCATCTGGTTGTGGTGGTTGTTGGCCGGTAGGACAGATCCAAAGATTTCTACCAAATTGCATCGGATGATAATCATCCATCCATGCACGAACCCAGTCTTTATCCTCAAGCAATTCCCATTTGCTTGATTTAACAATACTCCAGACGTCTAATGAACTGATATTTTTTTCTATCGCCTTGGTATCAACTGTGCCGTCAAATAAAGCAATCAGTGTAAGATCATCCCATAGTCGAAATTCACCTGGGTCTGGCTCTAAGACTGAATGTTCACCTGCATTTTGATATGTAATGGATGCAGCGCCTGAATCCAACAGCGACTGCTCAAGTAGCTCGAGATTTTGTTCTGCTACATTTAGCCGCCATTGAATCCAGTTCATGAGAGAATAGGCTTAAGAATCTTCAGCCAATTTGGCTGCTAGTTTTTCTTCCAAGTAATGAATATTGGTTCCGCCTCGATGAAAGTTCGGATCAGCAATAATATCGCGCTGTAACGGAATGTTAGACTTAATACCATCGATCACAACTTCCTCAAGCGCCAATTGCATTCTGGCAATAGCTACGTCTCTATTCTCGCCATAAGTAATTAACTTACCAATCATTGAATCATAGTAAGGAGGCACTCTATAGCCATTATAAATATGTGAATCTAGCCGAACACCAGGACCACCTGGGGCATGAAATCGTGAAATCACACCAGGAGAAGGAATAAAGGTATTGGGATCCTCAGCATTAATTCGACATTCGATGGAATGACCGCGAAGTACAATATCGTTTTGCTTAAAGGATAATGGCTGGCCTTCAGCAATTCTTAATTGCTCTTTTATAATATCAACGCCACTAATCAACTCTGATACTGGATGCTCTACCTGTACTCGAGTATTCATCTCAATAAAATAGAATTCACCTTTCTCATAAAGGAACTCAAAAGTACCGGCTCCACGATAGCCTATTTCTTGGCAGGCTCTTGTACAACGTTCACCAATAAACTTTCTTAGCTCTTGAGTGATTCCAGGTGCAGGTGCTTCTTCAACAACCTTTTGGTGTCGTCGTTGCATCGAGCAATCACGTTCACCAAGATGAATGGCATTACCATGAGTATCACTTAATACTTGGATTTCAATATGACGTGGGTTTTCTAAAAACTTCTCCATGTAAACAACATCATTATTAAATGCCGCCTTAGCTTCAGCTTTGGTCAACTCGATTGACTTAAGTAGCTGGCTTTCCTCATGAACGACACGCATTCCTTTTCCGCCACCACCACCAGAGGCTTTGATGATAATTGGATAGGCAATACGTTTTGCAATGGCGAGATTCTCTTTTGCATTATCACCCAATGGTCCATCTGAACCAGGGACACATGGAACACCAGCTTTCTTCATCGCGGCAATGGCTGACACCTTGTCACCCATCAGATTAATAGTATCCGCCTTTGGGCCAATAAATATAAATCCGCTTTTCTCGACTTTTTCAGAAAAATCAGCGCTCTCTGCTAGGAATCCATAACCAGGATGTATGGCCACTGAGTCAGTTATTTCAGCAGCAGCAATAATCGACGGAATATTTAAATAGCTGTCTAAAGCTGAAGGAGGTCCAATACAGATAGATTCATCAGCCAAGCGCACATGCATTAAGTTTTCATCAGCTGTCGAATGAACGGCAACTGTTTTAATTCCTAACTCATGACATGCTCGTAATATACGCAGAGCAATTTCACCGCGATTGGCTATAAGCACCTTGTCTAACATAACGGCTTACCTCCAGTTATTCGATAATGAATAGGGGTTCGTCAAACTCAATCGGACTAGCATCATCTACCAATATTGCTTTGATAGTTCCCGCTTTATCAGCTTCAATTTGATTCATCATCTTCATTGCTTCAACAATACATAATGTATCGCCCTCAGCAACTTTATCACCGACCTCAACGAAATTCTTAGCGCCAGGTGTCGGCGCTCGATAGAAGGTACCAACCATCGGTGAGTTCACGGAATGTCCAGCCGGAGCTGTTGGAGCCGCCACTGCTTCTGGAGCAGTTGCAGGCGCAACTGCCGGTGCTGCCATAGGCTGAGGAGCCATCATTGGTGCTGCAGCGACAACGGATGCGCTGCGACTAATGCGAACAGACTCTTCACCTTCTTTAATTTCTATTTCGGCAATACCTGATTCTTCAAGTAGCTCTATTAGTTTTTTTACTTTACGTATATCCATTATATGCCTCTTGGATTTAGTGGTTTAGTCGTTTAATTGCTGCCTTGGCAGCCAATGTATAACTGTCTGGCCCGTGGCCGCTAAAAACTTCGACAGCTATGTCTGAAAAATAGGAATGATGTCTGAATGACTCGCGCTGTTTTGGTTCACTTAAATGAATTTCCATAAATGGAATAGATACAGCCAACATGGCGTCACGAATAGCAACACTTGTATGAGTAAAGCCAGCAGGATTAATTAGGATAAAATCAACACCCTGCTCTCTTGCCAAGTGCAGTCGATCAATAATTTCGCCTTCATGATTTGTTTGAAAGCTCTCAAACCGATGACCCTGACTCTCAACAAGATCAGCAACCGTCTGATTGATAGAGTCTAGAGTATGCGAGCCATAGATTGACGTCTCGCGAACACCGAGGAGGTTTAAATTAGGACCATTGACCAGCAATATTGTCGCCATTATGCATCTATCTTCTAGAAAAAACTTAAAAACGAGTCAAAAATACATTCAAGCCGCAATTTTGACAGCAATAATTGTTAAAGTCTATAAAAATTGGCATGAAGCCATGATTCTTGACGACTTTGTGACAGATAGCAACAAATTAGCGTGTTTTATAAGATTTTTCTAATATTTCAGTCAATTTTGTTGGTCAATCAAGGATGGCATATGCCCTTACCGGAAAGGTACCCATGCCTTCAACTGGTGCTGGCGCAGCATGAAACACAAATGATTGGTTATTAAGACTGGACAATCCGGTTAAATGTTCAACAATTAAGATACCTTCTGCTAATAACAGGCTATGGATTGGGCGGGTATCATTATGAATGTTATCAATGTTTATACTATCAATACCCACCAACTTGATAGATAAATGCTGTAATGATTCAGCCGCTGCCACCGATAAGTAAGGGTGTTGGTCCTTATATTCTGGCGTCGACCAATGCTTATCCCAACCCGTATAAAAAAGCACGGCTTCAGTATCATTTGGTATATCGGTCAAATATTCTTTGCCTATCGATTGAACACCCTTTGGTATTGCAATACAGTGCCCCCTAAGATCTGCAAAATTCTCAGGCTTTAACTGTGAAATATCTGCGCCCTCTTGATAACGATGGAATGGCGCGTCGATGTAAGTGCCAGTATTAGCAACCATGGTAATCTGACCGATATGGAATGTTTCGCCATCTGAATATTTTTGAGCAGATTGTTTCCTAGTCCAAAAATCACAGATATGAGGTGCAGGAAGGCCAGGATAGGTTTCTTTGCCATTTTTTATCACATGGCTAAGTTCTATTATTTTTTTCAATTTAGGCCTCACTGAAAAATTTTTGATCACAATTATTGGAAACTAAACGCTCTAGACCATACACTACTATTAACAATATATTCAAACCTGAGTTAAAGTAACAATGGAATTTATAAACTACCAAGCATCTATGTTTGATGAGTGCATGGCGCTCTTTGATTCTAATCTTGCACCCTACTTTATAGATTCGGAAAAAGCGGCTTATCAGAACTATTTAAATAAACTCTCTGAGCAAGACCATTACTTTGTTGTAAAGGATAATAAACAGTTTGTGGCCGCTGGTGGTTTTTCTCTTTGTACCGATCAAACTGTACGCTTTACCTGGGGCATGGTTAAACGCGAAAGACACGGCTCTGGCATTGGTACTTTTCTAACTGACCAACGGCTAAAAAGCATCAAAAGCCTATATCCAAATAGTGTCATTAATTTAGATACATCACAACTTACTGTCGAGTTTTACAAGCACCGAGGTTTTCACGTCGTATCAGAAACCAAAAATGGTTATGATGAAGGAATGCATAAAATTGAAATGACTTATCGGCCTAGGTCTTTAGTCTTTATAACAACTGAACCAATGGTAGGAACAAGCCTCATAATTCGCCCCATTGAAGATCCCGACTTTGAAGCATTATTTATGGTGGCTTCAGACAAAGAAATTTGGTCCCAACACCCAGCCTGGGACCGATTTAAAAAAGCAGTTTTTCAAGAATTCTTTGATTCAGCTGTTCAATCTGGACTTGCTTATGTAGTCATAGACAAGTCGAATGGCACTATTATTGGCAGTTCTCGTTACAACATGCCTGATTTTGAGTCGAATTCTGTCGAAATAGGTTGGACATTTCTGGCGCGAAAATATTGGGGTGGAACAGCAAATGCTGAAATGAAAAGCCTCATGTTGGGACATGCGTACAATAGTTTTCAAAGGGTCCACTTCTGTATCGGAGCCAATAACCATCGCTCAATGAAAGCCGTTCTAAAGTTGGGAGCTAAACAATTACAACAATGTCTTGACCCAAACAGATCAGACTCCCTATTCTTTGAGTTGACTGAAAAAGATTATTTATCGAAGCTTGCTAAGTCATCGATAACTGGAGCATAAAAATGATTGCTACTATTAACTCGACTATCGAAAGCTACGAAATAAAGCCATGGACCTGTATAGTTGTTTCTAAGGCGATACTGTTGTTCGGTTTCGAAAGGTCTATCTAAAATGAATGAAGACGAATATAAAGACGTATATCAACGAGTAATAGGCACTAAATGTGTCTATGAAAAAACTATATTACTGCAGTTCGCTCAATGTGATCATGCTGAGAAGCGATTACTCGCAGAACGTGAAGCAGTTAACTGCAGCTCTGAGGCTTGCCAATTTCGTTGCCAGAAATTTCTTGATGTTACTCGACAAAATGCACGCTTTGCTCTTGGGCAAACTCAAGCTGACGAACAGTTACCACACTCCAAAGAAGTTAAGGTACAGGCTGGCGGATTATTTGGTTTACAACAACTGTTAGAAAATTCCGATCCTATCAATATAGAACCACTGGACGATTACAACCAACGGTTTAACGAACAACAAAAGGCGATTGTGAATATTAACGGTTGCCTAGAAAAAGCAGAGCAGCATTATTTAAACCTCGATAAGTTTCCATATGCAGACATTGTAAAAGCAATTCTTCGCTTTGAAGTACGTAAAAAACGCCAACGTAATAAACGCGATTCAACTTCTAGGCTTCGTTCATCATAGCAACGTTTCAATTGGTATATGATGAACTGCTAATTTTACTCAACCCCTAGAGATACTTTATACTCATGCTCTGTTCAAAAGGAGCACTGAATGAATACACAATCAAATAACTCTACAGGCAATAAATTTCTTGAAACAGTAGAGCGTGTTGGAAATAAACTTCCCGACCCCGCTGTTTTATTTATCGCACTATTATTTATCGTATGGTTACTCTCTTGGCTATTATCATATGTCACTTTCGATCTAATTGATCCAAGAACAAACTCGCCAGTAGTAGTAAAGAATCTGCTTTCTGGGCCAGCACTGACTGAGTTCTTTTCGGTGATGGTGAATAACTTCTCGCACTTTCATCCTGTTGGTGTTGTTCTGGTTGCTATGTTAGGTATTGGCGTGGCAGAACATACTGGCTTTATTAATGCCGGTTTGAAGGCATTGTTGAGTGTTACAGCAAAATGGCTTTTAACGCCCATGGTTGTGTTAGTAGGTATTGTTAGTCACTCAGCTGCTGATGCTGGATATGTATTGGTTATTCCATTAGGTGGAGTTATTTTCTATACCGCTGGGCGCCACCCTTTAGCAGGTATTGCGGCAGCATTCGCTGGTGTTTCAGGAGGCTTTTCCGCCAACTTTGTACCCTCATCATTAGATCCGATGTTGCAAGGTTTGTCACAGGCCGGAGCACAAATTATTGATCCAACGATAGTTCTCAATCCGTTAAATAACTACTTTTTTACAACCGCATCGTCAATAGTCATTGTCTGTCTCGGTTGGTACATCACCGACAAAATAATTGAACCTAGACTGGCCAATACTGAAATTGATGGGGACAAGGATGACTTACCTAAAATGGAAGAAATGGGCGATAAAGAACGCCGTGGGTTAAAGATCGCAGGTATCGCCTTCGCCATTGGCGCGGCAATATTGTTCTTCACCGCTATGCCAGCTGATTCAGCTTGGCGTGCCGCTGATGGCTCTTTAGGCACGGGTTCAGCGCCAATGATGCGCTCAATCGTGTCCTTAATTTTCTTTATGTTCCTGTTGCCAGGTGTTGTATACGGCATTGCTGCAGGCACCATGACTAGCTCTAAAGATATGATTGAAGGCATGACTAAGGCGATGCACCAAATGGCGTATTATCTAGTGATCATGTTTTTCATTGCTCAGTTTGTCTATGCATTCGGCCAATCAAATCTTGGCGTGCTATTGGCACTTGAAGGGGCTGCGGGTTTAAAAGCATTAGCTATGCCAACCTATTTCACTATCGTAGGCATTGTGATACTTACTGGCTTTATTAATCTCTTTGTTGGTTCTGCCAGCGGTAAGTGGGGCTTATTAGCTCCGATCTTTATTCCAATGCTGATGCAGTTAGGAATTTCTCCTGACCTTACTCAAGCCGCTTATCGTGTTGGGGACTCAAGTACTAACATCATTACCCCATTGATGCCATATTTCCCTCTAGTTGTTGTCTACTGCCAGCGTTATGTGAAGAATACAGGAATTGGAACATTAACTGCTTTAATGTTGCCATACTCTATAAGCTTCATCATCGTTTGGACTATTTTCTTACTGTTATATACCTTCGTAGGATTTCCACTAGGTTTACAATCAAGTTACACCTACCCAGCAGGTTGATAGCTGTTATTAAAACGTGAAAAGCTCTGCCAAGGCAGAGCTTTTTTTTTGCTAAAAATAATTACTTATTTAGTAGATGAAAAGGCTGCTTGAAGCCGCTTGAGAAACACCGGTGCATCTTCAAATCCAGTAGCACGCAGATTAGTCAATTCAGTACCCTTAGCATCGATAAATAATATTGTTGGCAAACCGAGCACCTTATATTGGGTCATCAAAGCTCTGTCCTGAGCATTATTTTCAGTAACGTCTGCCTGCAATAACAGCACATCCGTATTTGATAGATAATCCTGTACTCTTTTATCTTTAAAAGTAAAGTCCTCAAATTCATAACAAGCAACGCACCAGTCGGCAAAGAAATCAATCATTACCGGTTTGCCTTGTTGCTTAGCTTTTTCCAACTCAGCTTGCAATTGTTCATTACCACTGAATTGCTTGAACTCAAGATGTTGCTGGCTAAGATGAGATTCACCAATCAACCCCTCTAAAGGATTTAACAATCGGCTGTTGCCCAGCAATGCACCGAATGCATATATCAAACCAAAAACAATTAATAATAAAGACAGTACTTGGCGAATCGTCTGCACAAAGCCTTTGGCAGAACGAAAAGCGCCAAAACGATATCCGGCATGGAAAAACAGTACAGCCCATAGACCGAGATATACAAAACCAGGTAATAAATGCCCCACAATATATAACGCCAAACCTAGCATCATATAGCCAAAGAAGGCCTTAACGGAATCCATCCAAGTACCTGCTTTGGGCAACCATTTCCCGCCACTGACACCAATAGCCAATAATGGAAGACCCATACCTATGCCGAGCATATACAATGAGAATCCGCCGGTTAATACACTACCCTTTTGAGCAATTAATAATAATGCGGCTGTGAGTGGCGCTGAGGTACAGGGAGATACGACCAAAGTTGATAAAATCCCCATCAAGGCCACAGACAGATATTGACCACCTTTTTGCTTTGAATTAGCCGATTGTAATTTATCCTGAATTGATTGTGGTAATTGCAACTCATATAAACCGAACATGGAGAGTGCTAGAGCTATAAATATGATTGCCACAACGGTTAACACCATCGGCGACTGCAAAAATCCACTCAAGGAACTGCCGGCCTGTGCCACTAGAACACCAAATACTGCGTAGGTGATTGCCATAGACTGAACATAAACAAAGGACAGTTTAAATGCCTTTGCAGTGGTTACATCCTTACCCTGACCGGCAATGATACTGGAAAGAATCGGCACCATTGGTAACACACAGGGCGTAAACGTTAACAAAAGTCCTGCACCAAAAAACGCCAATGCAATCCAGATTAAATCGCCTTCACTGAGTATTTCTGAAAGTAACTGGCGTTCACCTTTAAAATTTTCCTGAGTCGATTTCTGTGTTTTTGAGGACTTATTTTTTGAACGTTTCTTTTCAGGCTTTTGAACCGCACCTACCATTGCATAGGTATCGTCTATGCCTTTCGCGAACTCAACCATCCGTTCTTCAGGTGTATAACAAAGTCCTGCATCTGCACAGCCTTGGTATTCAAAAGTGAGTTTAATATTATCGCTGAGATCTTGAACTGGAACACTGACTTCGAGGTGCTTGTAATACACTTCAACATCACCAAAGTATGGATCTACCTTTGCTTTTCCATCGGGAATAAATGCCTCGCCTTGATTAGCACCTTCTGTCTGAAATGCCAGTCGGTGTCTATATAAATAATAACCCGGTGCAATTTTCCATCGGACTAACACCTCACCACCAACCATGTCGGAACTGATCTCAAAAGCTTGGTCGACTTCAAGAAATTCCTGTTGTTCCGCTTGCTTCAATATTTTATCGAGTTCAGCATCATCAGCATAGAGGAAGCTGGTAACGCTCAATAAAAGCACTATGGTTAAATTTCGAATCATTTTTAAGTTGTCTCCTTCACTACCCAGTCAAAGTAGTCTTCATTGCCCTGACTAATTGGCACAATGATAATTTCTGGCACCTCATTGCTGTGCCTTTGTTTTATAAATTCAATCACATCCTGATGCTGATCCGGGTTGGTTTTGATCTGCAATTGACACTCGGCCTTATCATGTATTTCACCTTCCCAAATATAGATGGCTCCAATATTTGCAATGACATTGATACAGGCTGCAAGTCTTTGCTCTACCAGAGCTCGGGCAATATCTCTTGCCTCATCGCGATTGGGACAATTACAAATAATTAAGTTTATCGCCACTTTATTTCGGTGATTCTCATCGGGAGAATATTGCTCAGAATTATCGACAATTTTATCCTGTTCTAATGCTAAGCTATGATCATAAACTTCATCACTTAAGGTTTCTTTTGTTTCAATAACCTGAGTAATGCCCTCTTCTTCAATTAACTCATCAGCATCAGCCTGCTCATCTAAATCATCAATAAGCACAAACTTTGGTGGATCATTAACAGCATCCTCATCAACAATACTCTGCTCTGAATCAGCCTCATCAACTTTCTGAGAATCAATAGTATGATCCTCTTCAATCTCAATTTCTGTCGATTCATGCACAGATTCTGCTTCAGGTTCTTCTCGTTGCTCTTCTAAATCGTCTGAATTAAGTTTTTGGCCGTCTAAATTTGGAGATTCAAATAGTTCTATTAATCGTAGCTGATGTTCCATAATTTGGTCATAGTCTGGCTCTACAGACTCTTTGCCAAATCCCAAGCTTTGCTCTAGAGCAATTAACTCATCCCGAACAGCGATAAATTCTTTTCTTCTGCTGTCTGTTTTAAGCTCGTGAATATCAAGAAATAGTTGTTTTTTGAGCTCATGAGACAGGTCATCATCTTGCAACGGTTCTAGCTGATCAATTAATGCCTGTATTGCTATTCTTGTGTCATCCATTCTGTTATATAACCTGAGTAACTTATGCAGCGCTCAGTGTACCAGATAAATGCATCCAATCTCACCTAGATTCAAGCCAGCCAAATTGCTTGATTCCGTACAAATCATCCCCATATTTACAGTTAACTTGATAAAAAATCTAACGGCCTATGAGATTTATCTTTGCTCTTTTCATTATTATCCCGATTATCGAGATTGCTGTATTTATTCAAGCAGGTAGCTGGCTGGGCACAGGTACCACATTATTGTTGATTCTGGTGACTGCAGTAATTGGTGTCACTCTAATTCGTCAACAAGGGATTGAAACGCTCTTTCGAGCCCAACAAAAAATGCAAAGTGGTGAAGTCCCTGCCATTGAAATGATTGAAGGATTTTTATTGGCTATTGCAGGTGTATTGCTCATCACTCCAGGTTTTTTCACCGATAGCATTGGCTTTTTATTACTAATACCCCCGTTGAGAAAGCTATGGATATTAAGAATGGGAAACATTACAGCTGGCCAACAGAGTCAAACCTATTACACTGAAAGCAGCCGTACCATCGAGGGTGAATTTAAACAGAAGGATGAGGATTAAAAGTCTATTATTAGTCGAGTTTAGTCAGATTCCCTTAATAACCACAAAAAAAGTAAGAATTTAGGCTAAAAAACCTTGTGAGCCTGTTTAACGTCCCCATATTACTGAAATCATTTAAGCGCCAAGCCTCTCAATACAATTAAGGGGTAAGGTAATTTTTACCAACAATTAACTTAAACTTTAGGAGATGATCTGATGAGCTTACGCCCATTACATGATCGCGTTATAGTCCGTAGAATGGAAGAAGAACGCACTTCAGCTGGCGGAATTGTCATTCCAGGCAGCGCAACAGAAAAGCCTAGCAAAGGCGAAATCATTGCCACTGGTAATGGAAAAATTATGGATAACGGAGAAGCACGCGCCCTTGATGTTAAAGTCGGCGACCAAGTACTTTTCGGCAAGTTTTCTGGTAATGAGGTTAAGGTAGATGGTGAAGAGCTTCTCGTCATGCGCGAAGAAGACATCATGGCCGTTATTGAATAACCTTACGACTAATCTAAAGTAACAAATTAAGAGGAATATCTCTCATGTCTGCAAAAGAAGTACTATTTGGTGATGAAGCCAGAAGCCGCATGATCGCTGGCGTAAATGTTCTAGCGAACGCGGTTAAAGTAACACTGGGCCCTAAAGGCCGTAACGCGGTTCTAGATAAGAGCTTTGGCGCACCAACCATCACTAAAGATGGTGTATCAGTTGCCAAAGAAATTGAACTAACCGATAAATTCGAAAATATGGGCGCACAGATGGTTAAAGAAGTTGCTTCTCAAACTTCTGATATCGCCGGTGACGGAACAACCACTGCTACTGTGCTAGCTCAATCTATTCTGATTGAAGGTATGAAGTCAGTTGCTGCTGGTATGAACCCCATGGATTTAAAGCGTGGTATTGATAAAGCAGTAATTGCAGCTATTGAAGCCATTACCGAGCTTTCAATCCCTTGTGAAGACGATAAAGCCATTGCACAGGTTGGTAGCATCTCTGCTAACTCTGATACCAGTGTTGGAAACATCATTGCAGAAGCAATGGGTAAAGTAGGCAAAGAAGGGGTCATCACTGTTGAAGAAGGCAATGCCTTAGATAATGAACTGGATGTTGTAGAAGGCATGGAATTCGACCGTGGTTACCTATCGCCTTACTTCATCAACAACCAAGACAATATGTGTGCCGATCTTGAAGGTCCAGCTATTTTATTAGTTGATAAGAAAATTTCAAACATCCGCGAACTTCTTCCGGTATTAGAAGGTGTTGCTAAAGCAGGCAAGAGTCTACTAATAATCGCTGAAGATGTTGAAGGTGAAGCATTAGCTACTCTAGTAGTTAACAACATGCGCGGAATCGTCAAAGTAACTGCAGTTAAAGCGCCTGGTTTTGGTGACCGTCGTAAAGCCATGCTTGAAGACATTGCTATTCTAACTGGTGCTACAGTAATTTCTGAAGAAGTGGGACTATCGCTAGAAAGCTCAACTTTAGAAGATCTTGGTTCTGCTAAGCGCATTACAGTTACTAAAGAAAATACAACCATTGTAGATGGTGCTGGCACTAATGACACAATAGAAGCACGCGTTAAGCAACTACGAGCTCAAATCGAAGAAACTTCTTCAGACTATGACCGTGAGAAGCTACAAGAACGTGTTGCTAAGCTAGCTGGCGGTGTTGCAGTAATTAAGGTTGGTGCAGCAACAGAATTAGAAATGAAAGAAAAGAAAGCCCGTGTAGAAGATGCACTTCACTCAACTCGCGCAGCAGTTGAAGAAGGTGTTGTTCCTGGCGGTGGTGTTGCTCTAGTTCGTGCGATTGAAGCAGTTGCACAGGTTAAGGGTGATAACAACGACCAAGACGCTGGTATTACCATGACGTTACGCGCCATTGAGGGCCCACTACGTCAAATCGTTACCAATGCTGGTGAAGAAGCTTCTGTTGTTGTTGATAAGGTTAAATCCGGTTCAGGCAACTACGGTTACAATGCAGCTACTGGTGAGTATGGTGATATGATCGAGATGGGTATTCTTGACCCAACTAAAGTAACACGTACGGCACTTCAGCACGCGGCGTCTGTTTCAGGCATGATGATCACAACTGAATGTATGGTTGCTGATATGCCTGCTGATGAATCTGCAGCACCTGCAATGCCTGATATGGGCGGCATGGGTGGTATGGGTGGCATGGGCGGTATGATGTAATAGATGTTAAATCTATAACTTTAGCTCTAACCATTTAAACGAAGCCTGAATAGTGATATTCAGGCTTTTTTATAATGAGCCAATAACATAAGCCTACTAAAAGTTTACAGTGCATTGGTATAGCTAAGGCTGATACTTTTCTCTAAACAAGACCTTAAAAAGCGTAGATTTTTAATCAACGCTATTTATTTTCAGGTAGTGAATTACGATAAGCCGATGGGCTATCACCGACAATCTTTTTAAATGCGGTATTAAAGGTCGATTTAGAATTAAACCCTACGTCAAAAGCTATATTGGTGATTAACTTATCGCTATCTTGTAATTCTCTTTTCGCTTCTTCAATTCTAAAACCATTAACAAATTGAAAGAACTTTGTATGTAAAAACTGAGAAAGCGTTTCAGAAATATGATTTTCAGATTCAGCAATAGATTCTGACAAATTATTGAGTGATAGATTATCCTGCAAAAACAACTTATCTTCTTTCATTGCAAGTTCAAGTTTCGACGCAATAGTCTGCATTTTTTCATCACTAAGGATATAACCTCGCTTTTGAGTGGTAAGAGGTATGCCCTTTTCTGATGCTTTCAGTATTTTTTGACTCAGCGCTTTTTGAATGAAAATAGCTAGCGCTATGGCTTCAACAACGGGTAGTAATTTTCCAGCGCCAAACCAATGTACGCCAAGCGCACCTAATGAGAATTCAACGGCATACATAAACCATGCTGCGCCCCAAATCACTAAAACAGGTACAAGCCAATCTAATGAACGTTGTTCTATTTCTGAAAATCGCTCCATTAATTGTTGTCGGTGAGTATTGTGTAGTTGAAACGCCGCCACTAGAAATAAAGCGGTAAAGACCAGAAAAATAAAAGTTGCTGAAAAGCATGTGGCTAAAGCTATTTGCCAAAGTTGTGGGTCACGCGTTGTTGGGTCAGCCAAAGCTAACTTTTCAATTGGGCTTATCATAAAAATAAACGGCAGCATCACCAATAACACTAAAATAGGCCCTGATAAAGCTAACAACGACATTCGCTTATCGATAACTTTCTCAGGTGACATAGTTGCATGTGCATAAAAGTAGAGTGCTGGCCCAAGCAAAACCCGAAACGGAAACTGTATGCCAGCTAAAGCCGGAGCATACTCATATGCGCCTGAATATATAAACAATTCACCAGCTAAATGCACCAGCAATAACACCAATAAACTTTTAAGAAAAAAGTTTTGTCTTTGCGCTGGTCTTTTAAAAGCCTCTAATAAAGCGAGTATTACCATTCCTATCATGCAGGAATATATCACTGTCGGGAAAACGTTAACCATATAATTACCAAAAATATTCATGCTTATGACACTTAATAATTATAAATAGAAATATTCTTATAATCTAGATAACCGTATGCTGCCTTGCACGATCATGATTTTGGCTGATTTGGTATTCTTATAAATTAGCCTTTACTTCTTGCTTCCAAGTGATCGCAAAATAAATAATCAGTAACCCCGTGCCTATCTCGAAAAAACTAAAGAATTTAAAATAAATTGTGCTACCGCCCATAGCCACAGTAAATGACTGTACTGTAGTCGTAATAATACCCGCGATTATATTGAAATATTTATTTAACATATTCGCTAAGAACCTAGATAAAACAATCATGATCATAGGTATCTGCATCACAGCAGAAAAAGCCAATAGAAAGTTCTCGGTGATTTTCATACCACCAACATCGCCAGATAAAAACGCTTCTAAATATCTAGCATCATGCAAAATAAATACATCACAATAGATATAATTCACGGTTAAAAATATCCATAGAAAGGGTAATAAGTTTTTACGGTCACCGTCCCAGTCAAAAAATTTCATAGCACTTCTCTTTTTAAATAATAAGTTTGATATGAAAATTACCGTAATTTAGAGAGTGAGTCGTCCAAATGGGCCTATTCGAACGTATTTTTACAATTGTTTGATGTTTTTTGCCTTAAAGACTTTAGACTGAGTTTAATTTAGAAATTCCTTGAAGCCGCCATACGAAAATACAAACTTAACGGTCTGCTTCTCGCTCTAAGCAGTCTTGAACAACTAATATGCGAAGCAAAGGTCTGCTGTTGGCTAAAAGCCGTCCTTTGAGAAGGCTTTTAGCATCTGACGTAGTTCTTAGAGGCTATGCAGACAATGAGTCGTAACAATTTTATACTCTGTATTGGAATAATGATGAAACAGAATAAAATGTTTAATTATTATTTTTTTCTTTTAATGCATCAACAACAATCTTATCAACGAATTCACTTACGTCACCGCCCAAAGCAGCGATCTCACGTACCAGACTTGATGAGATAAACGAATACTGTTCTGCAGGTGTTAGAAACAAGCTTTCTATTTCTGGAGCCAATCTTCGGTTCATATTAGCCAATTGAAACTCATACTCAAAATCAGATACCGCTCGAAGCCCACGTAGTAATCCTTTTGCGCCTCGCTTCATCGCGTAATCAGCCAATAAGCCGTGGAACCCGACAACTTCAATCCCTTTAACATCAGATAGCACACGTTGGCATAGATCAATTCGCTCATCGAGACTAAATAGTGCTTTTTTACTGGTATCAGCAGCCACAGCAACAACAACAGTATCGAAAAGGCGAGTTGCTCTTTTAACTAGGTCTTTGTGTCCTAAAGTAATCGGATCAAACGTTCCGGGATAAATAATCATTTCGCTCATAATTTAAATTGTCGCTGACTAGATGAATGAATATATTAAACTATCCTATTTTGATGTACAAAATATTTGATTATATGTTTTCACAAGGTATTATTAAGCAATCCTGTATTTTGGAAGCAATATGTCAAAAAGCCAACGCCGCTCACCTCGTATTCCGATGAAACTTGAGGTGGAATTTACCCACCCAGAATTCGGTGAGCTCTACCTTACAACCAAAGATATTAGTGAGACAGGGGTATTCATCAAGCTTCCTGAAGATCAACAACCTCCAGTGGGCACCCTCGCCCATGTAAAACTGAAAAACAGCTTTGCTGATGGTGAAGAGCCGCAAAGATTAGAAATGAAAGTTGTTAGAGCCACTGAAATTGGAATCGGCTTGGTGTTTGTTTAGTAAAGCCTGTTGATTAAATTACTTTGACTAAGTTAGTTGCACATCTCCGAGCTAAGGCATAAAGCGTTAATTGTGGGTTAACCCCTAAAGATGTTGGTAACATCGAACCATCTATCACCGATAAATTTTCCATCTGATAAGCATTTCCCAAATCATCAACGACCGCATTATCTGGCTCAGAACCCATCGCACAGCCACCCATAACATGAGCACTAAAAATATTTAGCTGCAATGCCTCAAAAGGTAACTTCAATAGCTTTTGCTGATAGGATTTAAAGTTATAAGCAAGACTGCCTTGCTGGTGTACCGGCATAACTTGCTTTGCACCTGCGGCAAATTGAATCTCCGCCATGGCGGCCATACTATGCCTAGCAGCCCGCCAAAAAGGTTTTGATAACTGATAATCCAGCATTGGATATCCGTCACTGTTCAATTGTACCTCGCCACCATTATCTTCCGGATTAAAGCCATCTCGAAGAAGCGCAATGATTACCTGAAAATGCCTAAACTGATTCATCAAATCACGATGCTCTGGACCAAAACCAGGCATCAAAGTAGATGACAATAAAGGGTGGATAGGTGGAATTTCTAGCTTATAACCCACTTCGCCCTGAACTCCATCCCTCCATAGAAACTCATCACTATATACTGATTGAGGTGCACCCTGAAAACCATCAACAATCTGTGGCATCAATGCAGCGGATCCGATGGTAGGATGTAAGAATGTTCGTTTGCCAATTAGATTATTTGGGTCAGGAATTTTAGAGCGGAGCAATATTGATGGAGAGCCTATTGCTCCAGCGGATAACACGAAGTGCTTGGCTTTAAACTTAATGGGCTGATAATTACTAATCGCCCTGCCCGTGTCATCCAAGGCTTGCACCTCCACAGCCTGTATTTTTGAGCCCTTGAACAATAATCGATGAGCCCTTGCTCGACTAATAATTTTCGCCCCCGCATCTAAAGCATTAGGGATTGCTGTCACCAACATAGATTGCTTAGCATTGATAGGGCAACCCATGCCACAATAACCCAAGTTGGCGCAACCTTTAACATTACGTGGAATAATCTTTGATGAGTATCCCAGGGCGTCACAGCCAGTTTGTAACACTGAATTGTTTGCGTTTGGAGGTATGGCCCAGGGTGCTACTGAAAGATCCTGTTCAATCTGATTAAACCAAGGATTAAGCTCAGTGGTAGTTAATTGTTTTAGGCCGAATTCTCGCTGCCAATGTTCCAATACTTGATTTGGTGTTCTAAAACTAGAGGTCCAATTTACTGTCGTTGATCCACCGACAGTTCGACCTTGCAAAATGGTTACGCCTTTGCTTACAGTTTTACGAGCTGCCACCTCTTGATATAGATCGGGATAAGCATCGGCTTCATGAAGTGTAAAGTCTTTATGCGTTCGATAAGGCCCTTCTTCTAAAATTAATACCCTAAGGCCAGAGGTAGCAAAAATCTCCGCACTGGACGCTCCACCTGCCCCAGAGCCGATAACAATAACATCATAGTCCTTTGTTAACTCAACGGGTAATTTGGCAGCATTATAAGCATTACTATGAGGCTCTTTGGTCATTGATTAAACCTCGGTGGTCCAGGGTAACCAATCGCTTGCCACTGGTCTTCAACACCATAAAAACTCGCCATAAGTAGCTCTTTAATGCCTACATAGGCCGTATTGAGCGTAACTATACTTGAAGAACGCCATTTTAAAAGGATTTCATCAGTATCAGAAACACTAATGTTCTGTATATTCGATAAGTTGCCAGTTATAACAAGACGACCAAGAGAAAAGCTAAGAATATCTAATAATTGTTTTAATTCCTGTTGCTGTGGATCCGGTAGCAAAGTAATGGTTTTATCGACATTGATTAATAACTTAACTAAGGCCGCCTCATCGAGTTCAATATCTGGATGTTTATAAATGCTAAGCATTAGCAAGCTTACAATCATAGCCTGTTCTGCATTCAACCATTGCCAATCTTGATTTTGAATATATTCAGGAGTATTCGCTTCACGCAATTCAAAGACCACGCCTATCGCAACGGCACTCCCTGTAGCAATGAGGGCTTTCAGTAAATTACGACGGCTTAACATAAACATCCAATTGAGTTTCTAACCATGAAGGTATTCTAGCATCTAAATATCTTCGTACACCAAATAGGCCTTTGACAGCCAGAAATCCAACATGGCCACCTGTTGCACTTAACTCCAACTCAACTGCATCAGAAAGCTCTAGTTCAGATGGAACCGCCTGCTCCGTCATAAAGGGATCATCTAGAGCATGAATTATGAGTGTTGGCGTAGTAATCGATTTAAGAAATTGTTTGCAGGAACACTTATCATAATAATCCTGCCCGGATTCAAAGCCGTGTAAAGGTGCTGTAATTCCATGGTCAAATTCAATAAATGATCGATACGAATCAAGCTCAGCATCAGTAGGCCATTTTCCCTCTGGATGTTTGGCTTTTTTTAATTTGGCCTTTTGCTTTAAATCGTTCATGAGGTTATAGCGATAGAGTTTAGAAAAACCAAAATCCAGTCGCTCAGCCGCATTAGCTAAACTAAATGGCACTGAAACTGCAACAGCGGAGCTAACCATACTTTTTGCTCCTTGTTCTCCTAAATATTTTAACAACACATTACCACCCAAAGAAAACCCAACGAGGCTAATTGGTCCCTTTTTAGATAAAGTTTTTACAACGTGGTGAAGATCTTGGGTATCACCAGAATGATAACTTCTTGCGTAACGATTCATCTCGCCACTACACCCTCTGAAGTGCATTACTCCGATGCGCCAAGAAGTGTGTTGAAAATAAGAAAGCAAACCTTGAATGTAACTGGATTTTATCGAACCTTCTAAGCCATGAAGAATAATAACTGTTGGACAATCTTCTGCAGTATCGTGGTTTAACCAATCGATATCTAAGAAATCTCCATCCGCTAATTCAACACGCTCTCGATGCGTCGTAACGGATGAGTTACGACCAATAAAAGAGGCTAATAGTGTTTGTAAATGATTATTTGACAGCCAGAATGGCGGTTTAAATTGACTCTGGCTGATCATAGTTTAATGGTAGGCTGGACTAAATTCCTTAACGGCTTCAATAAATACTTTCGCCTTTTCAGGATCAACAAATTGATGAATACCATGGCCAAGGTTAAATACATGTCCATTACCGTTACCATAGCTATCTAAAATAATTTTTACTTCTTCTCTGATCCGCTCGTCAGTACCATAAAGAATTGAAGGGTCCATATTACCCTGTAACGCCACTTTATCACCAACCCGAGCACGCGCATCGGCTAAATCAGTTGTCCAATCAACACCTAAGCAATCACAACCAGTATCCGCCATAGACTCAAGCCATTGGCCGCCATTTTTTGTGAATAACGTAATTGGGACTCTACGCCCTTCATTTTCACGCGTCACTCCAGCAACTATTTTCTGCATGTATTGCAGGGAAAAGAGTTTGTAATCACGAGGGGATAGAACCCCACCCCAAGTATCAAATACCATCAATGCCTGAGCGCCTGCAGCAACCTGAGCATTTAAATATAAAATGACACTGTCCGCTATTTTATCCAGTAGCTCATGCATCGCTCGTGGATTTGAATACATCATGCCCTTAACATGGCGATATTCTTTACTTGAGCTACCCTCAACCATATAGGTAGCCAATGTCCATGGACTGCCAGAAAAACCAATCAATGGAACGCGACCTTGTAGGTTCTTACGAATGGTTGAAACAGCATTCATAACATATTGAAGTTCTTGATTTGGATCGGGGATACCCAACTTAGCTACATCCTGTTCCGTACGTATCGGTCGCTCAAACTTAGGTCCTTCTCCCTGTTCAAAATAGAGCCCTAACCCCATTGCGTCTGGTATCGTTAAAATATCAGAAAACAAAATAGCCGCATCTAGAGGATAACGTTCAAGTGGCTGCAATGTTACTTCACAGGCAAGTTCAGCATTTTTGCACAGGCTCATAAAATCACCCGCAACCTGTCTTGTGGCGCGGTATTCAGGTAAGTATCTACCGGCCTGTCGCATCATCCAAATTGGAGTACTGCCTACATCTTGTTTTAGTGCAGCTCTTAAATAAAGATCATTTTTTAATGAAGTCACATGCTTCCCTTAATTTAGTTTTGAGTCGCTTTAACAGCAGCTCGTAATTCTGATTGTACTTTGGCTATTGTTTTAATCCAGGGGCCATATTGAGCTAAAGATTTTGGCAAAGATTTTCTAACAGCATTAGCCTCAGCATATGAGTTAAAACCGCTAATCACTATTATTTTCCATGGCTTATCGTTGAGTAGGCTACGATAATACATCAATTCAAGTTCTGAATGATCCTGGAGCAACTGATCGATCGCAGTGTTATTGCTTAAGCCGATGATTTGCACCACATATTTTGTAGGGTCTGAATCCAGAAGTTGTTGTTCCATTTCTGTCACCTGTGGCAATTGCTGCTTTACCACTTCAGGCTCATTCAGTTCAGAATCGATTACGGATTTTTCTGACTCAGTATTTGTATTCTCAGCAGCAGTAAGACTCGTATCTACTTCTGTCACTGCTTGATCAATGCCAGCTTCTGTATCTAATACGAGCGGTTCTTCCTGAACGTCATTCGCTATAGTTTCATTTGCATCAACATCAGCGGTTAAATTATCAGCAGTTTCACTCTCACCCATACTAGGGTTTTGTGCTTCAAGCTTTTCAATAACTGGTTTAGTAATACTTTCAGCTGTTGACTGCTGTTGTAGACTATCGTCACTAGCACTTTCAGTATTTTGTTCATTTATCCTTGGCTGATCATCTGCCTCAGCAACAGGCCTTTCTTCAGTCGCATTAATGTTTGAAACATTGACTGGATTAGCTACAATCTCAGCCTGTACTGGTGCATCTTCGGAAAAAAGTAATTCTGATAGATCGTCCTGATAAAAGAATGCCCCCAGCATTGAGATGATAATGATTGTTAAACCGGCAAACCAATACCCCATCATTGAAACTGAATCTTCGTCATTTTCATCATCATCATAATCATCATCAGCCAATTGTTGTAGAGCGTATTCTTCAGCAATGACTCTCAGGTCCTCAAGATTTCCCTTACCTTGCATAACCAAATCATCTAACTCTACTCCTTCAGCCACGTAGCCTTGATTATGCATTACATATTTTATCCACTCAGTAGCTTCTGAGTCTGTTAGTGTGGGGATATCAATGATGTATATCCCTTCTTCGGACAACAGGCCCGAAGCCGCCTGTTCTAAACTAATATTTAAATCATGATTAGCAAAAAGAACAATCTGTATTTGTGGAGAATCTTCCTGTTGCTGCTGAGCAGATAGAGAACATAGCGTCTCAAGTAACTCAGAAGAGAGTGTTTCAGCATTATCAATAATTAATAATCTGACACTGGATGTTTGAGCATTATCGATTAACCATTGTTCTAATTCGGACTCAGTTTGAATCTCAGAATCAGCGTCAAAGCTTTCAGCAAGTTGTTGGAATAACTGTTCACTCGATAGCAACGGCTGTCCATCGATATGACACAGGATCAAGTCATCATCTACTGAATTTACAAAACTGTTTAGTAAATAACTTTTACCACATCCTCTGTCACCTAGAACTAAAGTCAGAAGATTGCCAAACCGAGCTAGGTGTAAAAGCTTATCAACCGTTGGCTGTAAATGTCTCACTTGAAAGAGTTCGGGCTCATTAAAATGCGGATCTTTGTTTATCCGTTCATCAAAAATAAGGGAATCAATATCTGTTTCGATTGAATTATCTCTAGAATTATTCATTATTGGCCCTGTTCATTATTTACTTTTGGCACCGAATTCACACCAAAGCCTTTCTATGGCTTCAAGATCATTCCAGTTTTCAATATATGACGCACCCAAACCCGTTGGTAATACTAGACGTAATAATTGACTAAGGTTTTTCTTATCTTTAAGCATACTATGGGTTAATTCAGTGGCTGACAATGGTTTTGTCAGTCGCAACGGCAAATCAAAAAATGACAGCAATGCATGCAAACGATCATAACAGCCTTGCTCGCAAATGTTTTCAGAAACAGCTAATTTAGTTGCCATTAACATACCAACCGATACCGCCTCACCGTGGAGCCACTCACCATAACCGGCAACCTGCTCGATTGCATGGCCGAATGTATGGCCAAAGTTAAGCAGTGCCCTCTGCCCTTGTTCCTTCTCATCCGCAGCCACAACTTCAGCTTTTACTGAGCAACAATGATAAATCATCAATTGCAGCGCCTCAGGTTGAAGCGATTTTATATCCACTTTGTTGTTTTCTAGCCATGGGATAAAGCGATCATCTGAAATAAATCCATATTTAATCACCTCAGCCATCCCAGCATTAAACTGCCTTGGCTCTAGGGTGGTCAGTGTATCAGGGTCAATAAACACCGCTTCAGGTTGATAAAAACTACCAATTAAATTCTTGCCAAGCTGATGATTAATACCCGTTTTTCCTCCGACAGAGGAATCTACCTGGGCTAATAATGAGGTGGGGACCTGTACGTATCGACACCCCCTATGTAGGGTTGATGCGATGAAGCCGGTCAAATCACCAACAACGCCTCCACCCAATGCAATAAGTGCACTGCTGCGATTGAAACCAGCCTCGAGTAATTGCGTAATAGTATCCAAGTACTGCTCAGCACTCTTACTGGTTTCAGAGTCAGGGATAAGAATGACTTTAATCTGAGCGTTTGGTATTTGCTTCTTTAACGGCTCAAGGTAATGCGATGCAATGGTTTCATTTGTCACAATAGCGCACAAAGGAGGAAACTCAAGAAACTGAGAGATTGAACCGTTGAGTAGATCTGAATCTATATAGATCGGGTAATTATTTTCGCCAAGCTCTACAGAAAGTTTTTTCACACACTATCGCTCGATTTGATCAATGATATATCTGGCAACGGACTTTACGGAGCTTTTATCGGTAGTAAAGGTGAAGTCTGATATTTCAGAATATAGAGGGTCACGTTCTGATTTAAGCGACTCAAATACATTTCTTGGATCATTTGTATTTTGAATTAATGGTCGCTTCTTATCTCTTCTTGTTCGTTCTAATTGTTGTTCAATAGAAGTTTCCAGATACAAAACCGTACCTCTGGCAGCGAGATGATTACGGTTTTTAGGGCTTATTACTGCGCCACCACCGGTTGCAAGGACAATACCTTGTAATTGTGTCAACTCTTCAATAATTAGCTCTTCTCTCTTACGGAAGCCATCTTCTCCCTCAAGATCAAAGATCCAATCGATATCTGCACCTGTACGCTCTTCAATCACCTGATCCGTATCTAAAAAGCTCATTTTTAGTTGCTGAGCGAGTTGTTTACCGATTGATGATTTTCCGGCACCCATTGGGCCAATTAAAAATATATTACGTTTATTCTTCATAGATTTATATTTATAAAATTCTCATGTTTACTAAAACTGTTAATTCCAAAAGCAAAAAAAGCCTGCACATTCTACAATGTGCAGGCCGTTGAGGCTATCCCAAAAGATTAATTCATATTATCTTTTAGTATTTTTGGTGTAACAAAGATTAATAATTCTTGTTTTGCCTTAACATCAGACTGGGTTTTGAACATCCAACCTAACCAAGGAATGTCTCCAAGAAGAGGAACCTTAGTCTCATCTCTATTGGTACGTTGCTGATAAATACCACCAAGAACTACAGTTTGTCCATTATCAACCAATACCTGAGTGGTTACCTGCTGAGTATTAATTGCCGGACCAGAGATGGTATCTTCACCACGCGTATCCTGAGTAACCGTCAAATCAAGGATAATACGATCATCCGGTGTAATCTGAGGCGTAACAGTCAATGAAAGCACTGCTTTCTTAAACTGTACCGACGTAGCACCAGAAGATGTTGCGTTTTGGAAAGGAATTTCCTCACCTGCTTCAATCATCGCTTCTTTCTGATTGGCTGTAATTACTCTAGGACTTGCAATGACTTCACCACGATTTTCATTTTCTAGTGCTGACAATTCAAGGTCTAATAATAGGCCTTTTGAAAGGTTTGCGTAAGAAATACCGAATGCACCCGCTGGATTACTTACCGGCAAGCTAACATTTAAAGTATCGCCTAGGCTGGCAGTTCCAGAGCCTGTTTGAGCATTTAAATCATTCGCACCGCCCAATGAACCGGATAGAGTTGCCTCACTACGAATCTTTGTCATACCCCATTGCACACCGAGCTCTTCGGTCCAACCACTGCTGGCGGTCACAATACGCGATTCAATCTGTACTTGGCGTACTGGTACATCCAGTTTAATTGTGAGGTCGCGAATTTCTTCTAGCTTTCCAGCTGTATCGTGTACTAATAAAGAGTTAGTACGTTCATCAACTGTAACAGAACCTCGTTCAGAAAGAAGAGAGTTCTCTTTAGCTTTAAGTAATGCGGCTATTTCAGACGCCTTGGCGTAATTTACCTGAATAAGCTCTGTACGAAGCGGCGCTAATTCGGCTACTTGCTTACTGGCTTCTAATTCAGCTTTTTCTCGAGCCGCAATTTCTTGTGCTGGAGCAACAAGCATCACGTTACCATCAATGCGCTTATCCAAGCCTTTGGTTTTCAGAATAATGTCTAGAGCTTGATCCCAAGGCACATTCTGTAATCTTAACGTCAGATTACCGCGTACCGTATCTGAAGCAACCAAGTTAAGACCGGTATGTTGAGCAATGATCTGCAATACCGCTCTGACTTCAATATCTTGGAACATCAAAGATAGACGCTCACCTACATATAGGTTTTTATCAGCGCGTAGCTTTTCAGCTTCTTGCTGTGTCAGCGGCTTTAATTCAATGGTGAATTGATTATCTGTTTGATATGCTAAGTATTCAAACTCATTTTCTGTATCAATGGTCAATCGAACTTTGTCAGTAAATCGACTGGTTTGAATGTAGGTAGCTGGCGTTCCGAAATCAACCACATCCAGTTTACGTAATAATGCTTCTTGCATATTGGCGTCATAAAAATCTGCAATAACTCTACGACCTTCTTGGCGTAAATCTACAGATACGTCTGATTGAGCTAAACTTAATATTACTTGCCCTTCACCTGATACACCGCGACGAAAATCTACCGCAGTAATACTATTACTAGCGTTATTATCTGAAGCGGAACTGGTTACCTGAGGAGTGGGTTCATTGTAAATCGAGCTTGAACCACCTCCACCAATAGTAATAACAAAATCTTTTCCTTCTGAATGAGCGTTATATGAGGTCATCTCTAGTAGCGCAACAACAACACGCACTTTCGAACCAGCCTCAACCGCTGTGACGCCCACTACATTACCCGTATCGATCCGTGTATTACGTTTCGCCAGAGCAGAAGAAGTATTTTCAAAATCCAGTGAAATTCTAGCTGGGTTGTTCGTGGTAAATTCTCTACCAACATCCACTGACTCTGACATAGACAAACGAACTTCGACTCGATTGCCTGGCAGAATTGCATAGCTTACATCTTGCAGTACGGCAGCTAATACGGATTGAGATGAGACAAGCATCAAGAATAATGATGCTAGCAACTGTAAAGAACCGGTCCAGAATTTTTGACCTTGCGATCGCTTAAACTCTGTATGATTACTGTTCATTATTGTGACTCCTTGACTCATTGATCCACCTCCAATTGCATTGGTCTGGCTTCCCAACAGCCCTGACCATTTGGAACGATTTCCATGAGTTGTAAGTTTTGCTCTGAAATACTGGTTATTATCCCGTGATTAAGTCCAAGATGGTTACCCAACTGAACCCTAGTTATACTGCCTGAGTCTTGTTTTATAAGGGCCCAAGACGTATCACCCTGATTCATTGAACCAACCATGGTGAGAGACTGTAGCGCATAATTTTCAAGCTCTTCTCTTACTCTGTTTGGATCTGGACGCACATCCGTAGGACAACTTTCTAAACTACCCAGTTCTCCAATTGCTTCTGGACGCGCTGATTGAAATGGACTTCTTAGGTGGCCTGCTGAATAGATAAAAGCTTCATAAGGTCTAATTTCAGGCAATGGTTCAATACCTGTAGCTTGACGTGCCTTTACTTCATTAATCCAATTTCTTAAATCCTCATCATCTGATCCGAAACATGCAGATAAGAATGGAATTAATAGAACTAAAGATAGATGCCTTAATTTAATCATTTCTTTGCACCCCCCGGAAGCTTAGTACAGACACCATCATCTGAAGCGGCGTCATACCTGTAGGTCTTAGCGAGAATTTTCAACACTAGGGAGTCTGTAGACGCCGAACCTTTTTTTCCAGCCCTTTTAGGCTTAGAAATTGTATACCTGTGTAATGTTACAATTCGTGGCAAGCTAGATACACGACTAACAAACATACCAAGTTGGTGATAATTGCCCGTCACTTCAATACTCACAGGCTTTTCAGTATAAAATTCCGATTTTCTTTCCTTTAAGTACTTGGTTTCTTTAAATTCTAAACCACTGTAGGCCTCTGATTGAGAAATATCATCTATCAGACCAGGAATCTCGGTACTGGTCGGTAATTGACGTAACATATGTCGAAAAGATTCGCACATCTCTGTCATTTGCTCACGGTATGAATCTAAATTGACCGCTTTACGTTGCTTAGTTTCAAACTCAGTTCTTAGGTCGAGCTCATCATTTTGAGCACGTTCTAATCTTTGAATCTGATCTGTAGTATCAAAATAATATACTAGACCAACAACTATCGCGAACATGACAACGGTAAAAAAGCCTTTAACTGCGCCAGGCCAATCGCCAACATTATCAAAGTCGAGGTTTTTAAACTGATCAAAATCTAGATTCATTTTTTACCTCCCTTCTTGGCAGCTGGCTGTTTCTTTTTAAAGCCCTTTTCACGTGCCGTCATATCGAATACTGTGGTTGGGATACTTCCTTTGGTAGCAGCCTTAAAGCCACTGACATCAGGATTTGTTAACCATTGTGACTTTTCTATATTTCTCATAAAAGCAGCAATTCGCGGGGTTGACTCAGAAACACCATTGAGCTTTAAAGTTTTGTTTTTACGCTCAAACTTAGATAAGTAAACACCTGTCGGGATCTGCCTCACTAGCTCATCAAACAACCGTACCACCAAAGGTCGACTCTGTTGTAATGACTGGACAACTTGCATTCGATTCAACAATTCTTCTTTTTGCTTCTCAAGTTTACGAATCTCTTCTATTTGTTTATCAAGCTGACTGATTTCTGACTGTAAATATTTGTTTCGGTTCTTCTGGCTGTCTATTTTAGATTCAAATGAAATATGAACCAGTACTGACACTAGAATTCCAACCACTGCTGCCAAGCCTAAGATGCCCGTAAACTGACGCTTTCGTTCAGTACGTAGGGCATCACGCCAGGGTAAGAGGTTAATTTTGGCCATTAGTCAAAACTCCTCAATGCTAGTCCGCAACATATCATCAGTGATGGAGCATCGGTACTCAATGCCTGAGCATTGACTCTTGATGAAAGGGACATATCTGTAAATGGGTTAGCTATACTGGCCGAGGTACCGAGACGTTCTTCAATCATGTCATCGATGCCATCAATACTTGCACAGCCTCCTGCCAACACAAGATGATCCACTTCGCCATATTGGCTAGAGGAGTAGAAGAACTGTAACGCTCTGCTCACCTGTTGGACAATTCCTTCTTTAAACGGCTCAAGCACTTCAGTCAGATAATCATCTGGCAGTCCGCCTTGCTTTTTAGCCATACCCGCCTCTTCGTATGACAGGCCGTAACGTCGCTGAATTTCTTCAGTTAGCTGAGCGCCACCAAACACCTGTTCACGGGTATATATGGTTCGATTATTTTGTAACACGCTTAGACTGGTCATTGTTGAGCCAATATCGAGCACTGCGATTACCTGGTCCTGGTCTTGGCCAAATGTCTGACTGCCTAACATTTCAAAGACTCTTTCCATCGAGTAGGCTTCAATATCAACGACCTTGGCTGATAAACCGGCGATTTCCAGAGCATCTGCTCGGCTTTCAACATTTTCTGAACGACTAGCAGCTAAAAGAACGTCGACCTTATCAGGTGCACGCTCTGACTCTCCAAGCACTTCAAAATCCAGCGAAACTTCTTCAAGCGGATATGGAATGTACTGATCCGCCTCAACTTCTATCTGGGTTTCGATTTCAGCTTCAGAGAATCCTGCATCGAGTTGAATGGTTTTTGTGATAACGGCTGAACCTGCAACTGCTACTGCGGCGTTTTTACAACTACTGCCCGATCGCTTAATGCATCGTCTAATAGCTTCACCAACAAGTTCGACATCTTTAATGTCTCGTTCGATAACCGCTTCAGGTGGCAAAGGTTCGACAGCGAAACTCTCTACGCGATATCTATTGCCCACCCGGCCAAGCTCAATAAGCTTGACTGAGGTAGAGCTAATATCAAGCCCTACTATTGGTTGTTTCCTGTTCCCGAAAAATTGAGATAACATAGGATTCTTCCCTAATGACATCCATGAAAATTAGTTATTTTGTGTGAATTCACTTGAGATAGTATCTGCAACTATCGGAAAAATCACCCTTTTTTTAATTTTTTTCACCTTAATGGTAAAAAATATTATAATCTCATGCACAAATTCAACATATTTGCCTAATATATAGTCCAATGACTCATAAATATCTATCAAAGATCACAAAAATTGCTACAGACTTAACAGTTTTCGGCTTTTTAGCAGCATTAATGGTATTCATTGCCTGTTACTTATATGTAGCACCGCAACTACCAACTGTTGAATCGCTCAAAGAATATCGTTTACAAACACCAATGAGTGTTTATTCTGCAGACAATCAATTAATTGCAAATTTTGGCGAGAAAAGACGCATCCCTTTAAATTTTGCACAAATCCCGGAACAACTTAATCAAGCTTTAATTGCTACGGAAGACAAACGCTTCTATGAACATGGCGGTGTTGATGCCTTGGGCATGGCTAGAGCCGTTTTTCAGCTGCTCTCAACAGGAAGGATTGGCGGAGGCGGCAGTACCATTACCATGCAGCTAGCGCGAAACTTCTTTCTAACCTTTGATCAAACCTTCACACGCAAAACCAAAGAAATTTTCCTGTCTTGGAAAATTGAGCGCTCCTTAACGAAGCAAGATATCCTCACTTTGTACTGGAATAAAATCGACTTCAGTAACAGGGCCTACGGTATCGGGGCAGCCGCGCAGGTATATTATGGTACTACCGTAGATAAACTCACCTTGCCACAACTGGCAATATTGGCCGGTATCCCTAAAGGCCCATCAACCCATAACCCACTAGCCAACCCTGAGAAAGCTTTTAATAGAAGAAACCATGTTCTAAAACGGATGTTGGTTGAGCAATACATTGAAGACGCAGACTACCAGCAGTCGATCAATACGCCACTTACAGCAACCTACCACGGCTCAAGAGTGACTGTTTCAGCACCATACCTTGCGGAGATGATACGCAGTAACATGATCCGTCGTTTTGGCCGTGAGCAGGCTTACACGGCGGGTTATAAAGTCTATACAACGCTGAACAGTGAACTCCAGGATGTTTCTCGTAAGTCATTAAGAAAGGCTTTAATCGCTTACGATAGAAGACACGGCTATCGTGGTGCGGAAAGACACTTTGATGATATCAATGCATTATTAATTAATTTTATCAGTCAATCTAAACCAGTATTAGAAACAGAGCAGCTAACGGATATAGGCCTTGGTCAAGATCCTACCACTGACAATAAATTCACCTCATTGGACACTGAGCCAATGGATGCCATATTGAGTGATTTGAGAGTGATTGGAGGTTTACAGCCAGCAATGGTGCTTGAAGTAGATGAACAAAGCATCACCATTTTGCTAAAAAAATATGATCGTTTAACCCTACTTGATGAGCGGTTGATTACAATTAATTGGGATGGATTAAGTTGGGCAAGACCATTTATTAATGAAAATCGTCGTGGTCCCAGGCCGAGAACAGCAAGTGAAATAGCCATACCCGGTGATCTTGTGCGCACCTATCAAGACAAAGAAGGTATATGGCAATTAAGCCAACTTCCCAATGTAAAATCTGCTTTCGTTGCATTAAAACCTAATGATGGTGCTCTGGTCTCTTTGGTCGGTGGTTTTGATTACAACCTAAGCAAATTTAATAATGTTACCCAAGCACAAAGGCAATTGGGATCTAACATTAAGCCCTTCATTTATTCTGCAGCATTAGAAAAAGGTTATACCGCTGCATCGGTAGTCAATGATGCGCCTTTCACCAAGGTGGATGCATCGAATGAGAATATTTGGCGACCTAAAAACTCCAGCGGTAATTACAAAGGTCCTACACGTCTTAGAAAAGCATTATCGAGCTCAACTAACTTGGTTTCAATTCGGCTAGTGAATGATATTAAACCATCATACACCGTAAATTATCTGGCTAGCCTAGGCTTTGATCCAAACAAATTGCCTGCAGTTAGCAGTATCGCCTTAGGCTCTCCCTCTTTTAGTCCCTTATCTCTTGCCAGTCGATATGCGACTTTTGCCAATGGCGGCTATAAAGTCGACCCTTATTACATATCACGTATTGAAGATTCAAATGGTAATATCATTTATCAGCATCAGGCGATAACGGTTTGCGACAGTTGCCAGCCAGAAATTAGTCGCCCCAAAGATAACTCTGAAATTCAAAAGCATGCTGATTTAATTAAACAACAAAGGGATACTGCTGAGCTCAATCTATTGGCAGAAATCGCCTTAGAACAAGAACCACAAGCTAATGAACGGCCTAACGATCATGAGACAGTTGAAACGGCACAATCTATTGCAGAGACAGAGCAGTTTCAATTAGATATCAATGCGCCATTACAACTTCTCCCAGAGCACCAGGTGAATCCAAAATACATTGCTCAGCAAGTTATCTCAGCAAGCAATGTCTATCTTATGGATAGTATGATGCGCGATGTAATTCTCCGAGGTACTGCCGCACCTACTTTACGTGCAAGCAATAGCCCATTATTAAAACGCAATGATCTAGCAGGAAAAACGGGTACAACCAATGAAGCGAAAGACGCTTGGTTTTCTGGCTATAATGGTGACTATGTAGCGACGGCTTGGGTTGGCAATCAAAAATACACAGACCCTGGACTTGGCAATAATGAGTTCGGTGGCAAGGCCGCTCTACCAATCTGGCAAGGTTTTATGGAGGTTGCCTTAAGAGGTAAACCTAACAATCGTATTGAACAGCCGAACGGTATGATTACGGCTAAGATTGATCCTGAGACAGGCCTACTAGCTCCTGCTGGAATGCGTGGTGCAATATTTGAAACATTCAGGCAACAGCATTTGCCCAAGGAATATGCTCCAAGCAACATTAAAAATCCGTTTAATGAGACACAAAAAAAGCAGTCTGATCTATTTTAATCAGACTGCTTTTAAAAGCTTTGTATAAAATCTAAAGCGTACTTAACTAAGAATTAGTTAGCTTTACGATTACCAAAACGCTTACGGAAACGATCAACACGACCACCGGAATCCATAATTTTCTGGGTTCCTGTATAGAAAGGATGGCAGGCTGAGCAAACGTCTAATGACAAATCTTTGCCCACTGTTGAGCGTACTTTGATTACGTTACCGCATGAGCAAGTAGCGTTCATCATCTCATAATCTGGGTGTATATCTTTTTTCATGGCTTACCTCAATTCAGGTGCATATCGCAATAAGGTCTTCTGCCCTACACCATATGACTTTCAAAAATGAGGCGCGATTGTATCTATTGGAGGCTAAGTGATCAAGTGTTTTCAAGACTAATGCAGCTATTTAGCCTATTTTTTCAGGCCAAAAGTGCAATCTTATGTTAAACACAAGATATTTAATAAATATAATAATAAATTCATCTTACTTGGGCAAATTCCCAATTAGCCGTTATCATTGCAAATATGAAGTTAACTAATCCTCAAATAGTCGAAGTTGTTTTAGCGACACCACTACGCAGACAGTTTGATTATCGCCTAGACACAAGGACCCACGCTGCTGAATTAGGCTGTCGTGTTTTGGTGCCGTTTGGAAACAAGCAGCAAGTTGGAATTATCGTTGCCTTTAAGGAAACGAGTGATTTCGATACTGCAAAATTGAAAACCGTTAATAAGGTAATAGACCCTTCTCCAATACTAAATAAACGTCAGTTACAACTTGCCTTCTGGGCCAGTAAATATTATCACCACAGTCTAGGTGATGTATGTTTTAGTATGCTGCCATCTAAATACAGAACTCAGAGCAGCTTTGGATTACCGACAGAAACCTATTGGCATCGATCAGATGTAATTCTAGACAAGCCAATTGCCAGCAATGCTAAAAAACAGATTCTATGCCTGCAACTATTAGAGCAATCCAAACAACCATTGAGTGAATCTTATCTGCGTGGCCAAGGTATAGAAAAACAAACCTTAGAAAGTCTAAAAGTAAAACATTTAATTGTCGGCCAACAACAAGCAATTGAAGTTGCGAGCGCCTTTAAAAACCTAACGCCACCAAAATTAACTGCTCAACAAACTGTGGCCTGCGCCTCAGTAGAAAATAAATGCTTTTCCATTTACCTATTAAATGGCATAACCGGTAGTGGCAAGACCGAAGTTTATTTGCGGCTTATTGAATCCGTACTCCAGCAAGGCAAACAGGCCTTGTTGTTGGTTCCTGAAATAGGACTCACACCTCAAACTGTGAAACGGTTTCAAGATCGTTTAGATTTTCCAGTACTCACGTTACACAGTGGTCTAAACGATACTCAACAAGCAAACCATTGGACACAAAGTAGCCAATTAAAACCTCAGTTGGTCATTGCCACCCGCAGTGGACTATTCGCGCCTTTACCTAAGATTGGAATTATCATCGTTGATGAAGAACATGATGCCTCATACAAACAACAATCTGGTTGGCTATATTCTGCTCGTGACTTAGCGCTGGTTAGAGCCCAGCAGTCAAATATACCCGTGCTTCTAGGTAGCGCCACACCCTCATTGGAAAGTATTCAAAAAGTACAACAGGGTAACTATAAAGAATTATTACTTACCGAGCGGCCATTAAATCAAATTGCACCAAAATACCAAGTATTAGACATCAGGGCCTTACCACTGCAACAGGGCCTGTCCAAACCTGTATTCGATATTATGCAAAGTACCCTAGAGAAAGGTCAGCAGGTGCTGGTATTCTTAAATCGTCGTGGTTTCGCCCCAGTACTGATGTGCCATGACTGTGGTTGGATATCAGAATGTCAACGATGTCAGGCGAAATACACCCTACATATGTCAAAACGACGGTTGATTTGCCATCACTGTGAATCATCTAAGCCATTGATTACAAAGTGCCCTGATTGCCACTCAAATAATGTTTCAGCCATTGGTCAGGGAACTGAACGTATCGAAGAAACACTTAATTACCACTTTCCCAATTATCCATTAGTGCGTATTGATAGAGACAGTACACGTAAAAAAGATGCCATGCAGAACTATGTTAAAGACATCAAGTCCGGTAAATACCAAATTCTCATTGGTACTCAAATGCTCGCCAAAGGGCACCATTTTCCGAATCTTGATTTGGTTGTAATTGTTGATATGGATTCAGCATTATTCAGTTCCGATTATCGCGCCAGTGAACGCTTCGGGCAGCTGCTTGTTCAAGTGAGCGGCAGAAGTGGTCGTGGCAGTAAACAGGGGAACATTCTCATTCAAACTAGGCAGCCTGAACACCCACATTTGCTTAAACTTATTCAAGGTAACTATTCTAACTTTGCACAAACCCTACTTCATGAACGAGCACAATGCCATTGGCCACCCTTCAATCATTTAGCCTTGCTTCGTGCAGAATCTCCGAATGAAGAAAACCCAGTAACCTTCCTATCGAGTATAAAACAGCTGTTGAGTAATCAAGCTAAAGGCCTAGAAGTTCAGTTACTAGGGCCTGTGCCAGCGCCAATGGCTAAAAAGGCCGGCAAGTTCAGATATCAATTATTACTGCAAGCAAAACAACGTAAAAGTCTTCATAGTCTCCTAGATCAGCTATTAGACGTCATAGAAGACAAAAAACTTGCCAAAAGAGTACGTTGGAGTCTAGATGTCGACCCATCAGAAATGGTTTAATAGCCCCCCTATACTTTTGTGAACAATAAAACCGGTTAAGTAACATGAAACAAGAGCTCATTAACATCCTCAATGAGGTGATTGCACAACTAAAGCAGGATCAAATCTTGGCTACTGAATTTCAACCCAAATTCAGCGTTGAGCGCACCCGTGATCCAGCGCACGGTGATCTAGCAACTAATCTTGCCCTTGTTTCATCAAAAGCTGCGGGTAAAAACCCTAGAGAGATGGCCAACCTCATCGTAGAGCGGCTAGATTCTGTGGCAATGATCCAAGACGTTTCAATTGCTGGTCCAGGTTTTATTAACTTTTTCCTATCAAATGACAGCGCCACTGCAGTTATTCGTGATGCATTAGAGCAAGCTGATGACTTTGGTTCCTGCACTGAAGGCAAGAACAAAAAAGTCATTCTAGAATTTGTCTCAGCTAACCCAACGGGGCCTCTTCATGTTGGACATGGTAGAGGCGCAGCCTATGGAGCCAGCTTGGGTAATTTGCTAACCACAGCAGGCTGGAATGTTCATAAGGAATATTACGTCAATGATGCTGGCCGACAGATGCATATATTGGCCGTTAGTGTCTGGCTGAGGTATTTAGAAGCTCAAGGTGGCCTATTTAATTTCCCCGTTAATGGTTACAAAGGATCCTATGTCATAGATATAGCTGAGCAACTCATTGAGCAACAAGCTGATGCTCTTTCAGTTGAGATCAACGAGCTATTTACTGACATAACTGCAGATGAAGGCCAACCCGATGGCGATAAAGAAAAGCACATTGATGCTTTAATCGAAAAAGCCAAATTGATGCTTGGAGATGATAAATATAAGTTAGTTTTTAATTTTGGACTTGAGAAAATTCGTTTAGAAATAGAACAAGACTTGGCTGAATTCGGTGTTACCTTTGATAACTGGTACTCAGAACAAGGACTGATGGATTCCGGTGCAATTCAGGACTCAGTCGATCGCTTGACCGAAAAAGGTTACATGTATACCGACAAAGGTGCCATTTGGTTTAAATCAACAGAGTTTGGTGATGATAAAGATAGGGTGGTTATTAGAGACAATGGCCAAGGTACCTATTTTGCATCAGATATTGCCTACCATATGGAAAAGCTGGATCGTGGTTTTGATAAGATCATCAATATCTTTGGTGCCGATCACCATGGCTACGTACCCAGAGTCAAAGCATCGATGGCAGCATTGGGTGCCAACCCTGAGCAATTGAGCGTACCACTGGTACAATTTGCCATACTCTACCGCGGTGGAGAGAAGGTACAGATGTCGACTCGTAGCGGTTCCTTTGTCACTCTAAGAGAATTACGCGAAGAAGTTGGCAATGATGCAGCGCGTTTTTTCTATGTCATGCGAAAAGCAGAACAACATATGGATTTTGATCTGGACCTAGCTAAGTCACAGTCCAACGAAAATCCTATGTATTACATTCAATATGGCCATGCGCGTATTGCTAGTCTGTTCAGAAAATTATCAGAAGCAAATCATAATTATGATCAAGGCATTGGCTTAGAGTCGCTCAAGATGCTTGAATCGAGTCATGAACAAGCCTTAATTAAGCGCTTATCGGCTTATCCCGATCTTATCAAAACGGCTGCTAATAATTTAGAGCCACATAGTATTGCCCATTACTTGCGCGATCTCGCCAATGACTTCCACAGCTACTATAATGCTGAGAAATTGATCGTTGATGATGCGCAGTTACGCAATGCAAGATTTTCCCTGGTTTTAGCGGTACAACAAACATTACGCAATGGTTTAGCTATACTGGGTGTATCAGCTCCAGATGAAATGTGATTATCCATTTAATCAATCGTTCACAACAAACAGGTTAAAGAATGTCTCGAGATTTCGCCTCTAAAGCAAAAAAGCGCACCAATGCAACACGCTTTAATGAGGATAAAAAATCACCTACAGGCTTTATCACCATGGCTATTGGTTTGGTTGTTGGCATTGTATTGAGTACAGCTATTTTTTACTCCATACAGAAAACTGACGAAGCAACGAAACAACCTGAGCCAGCAAAAAAAACCGAACAGCCTTCAGCAAAAACTCGCTACCAAGCCGTACCTGCTGAAGCAGTAGAGGAGTCAGACTTCAGTTTCCATAATGAGCTGGAAAATAAAACTATCGAAGTGGAAACGCCCCAAGTTCCCATCGATAAAACCCGTAAGAATAAAACCTACGTTATGCAGTGCGGTTCTTTTAGACAAAATGACTCAGCTCAAAATCTAAAAGCAGCCATTGCTATGAATGGCTTTGAGTCGAATATTAAAGTAACTACCTCAGATACCGGAAAGCGTTGGTATCGTGTTGTACTTGGACCCTACAAATCAAAACGCCAAGCAGAACGCGAGCGCCACCAATTAGAACGAAATAACATTAATAATTGTCGTATCTGGTAGCCTTTAAAATATCGACACACGCTTGAAAGCAAGCAATTCAAACCCCATACTAACCCCTTATATCAAGCAGCAGTCTAGAGAATCATATGGAACAACTAAGAGGCACTACCATCCTTTCAGTACGAAGGGGTGACTCTGTAGTAATCGGTGGTGATGGTCAGGTCACCCAAGGCAATACAGTAATGAAAGGCAATGCTAGAAAAGTAAGGCGCCTATTTCATGACAAGGTGATCGCAGGTTTTGCTGGTGGTACGGCTGATGCATTCACACTGTTTGAGCGATTTGAACGTAAACTTGAAATTCATCAAGGCAAATTAATGAGAGCCGCTGTTGAGATGGCTAAAGATTGGCGTACAGATAAAATGCTTCGGCGACTTGAAGCACTACTGGTTGTTGCTGATAAAGATCATTCTCTGATCATTACCGGTAACGGTGATGTTATCGAACCACCTGATGGACTTATGGCCATTGGTTCTGGCGGCCCTTTTGCTCAAGCAGCAGCCATGGCCTTAACTCAAAATTCAGATTTAAGCGCCCGTGAAATTGTTGAAAAAAGCTTAAATATTGCTGGTGAAATCTGTATCTACACAAATCAAAATTTAACTATTGAAGAACTGGAAGTCGATTAATGTCAACCATGACCCCTCGTGAAATTGTCCACGAACTAGACAAACATATTATTGGACAGGCTGATGCAAAACGCGCCGTTGCTGTGGCACTAAGAAATCGCTGGCGACGCATGCAGGTCGAAGAGCCACTTAGAAGTGAAATCACACCCAAGAATATTTTAATGATTGGACCGACTGGTGTTGGTAAAACTGAAATAGCTCGTCGCTTAGCCAAACTAGCGAATGCCCCATTTTTAAAAGTTGAAGCAACTAAATTCACAGAAGTGGGTTATGTTGGCCGTGATGTAGAATCTATTATTAGAGATTTGGTCGATATCGCGATGAAAATGACTAAAGAGCAAGCCTTTAAAAAGGTTGAAATACGAGCTCAGGAAGCCGCTGAAGATAGAATTCTAGATGCTTTATTACCACCAGCTAGAGATGATTTTTCAGAATCTACTGAAGACAAAACTCAATCCCATACTCGACAAATATTTCGCAAGAAGCTCCGCGAAGGCGACTTGGACGATAAAGAAATAGAGGTCGCCATTGCAGGACCGCAAGTTGGCGTAGAAATCATGGCCCCACCAGGCATGGAAGAAATGACCAATCAATTACAAGGCATGTTCCAGAATATGTCTCCGCGCAATGCCAAGGAGCGTAAGCTTAAAATAAAAAATGCCTTTAAGCTGATCCAAGAGGAAGAAGCTGAAAAACTTATCAACATGGAAGAACTAAAAAATAAGGCCGTTGAAGCCGTTGAGCAAAATGGCATTGTATTCCTAGATGAGATCGATAAGGTCGCAAAACGCTCAGGAAATAATCAGGGCGGCGATGTATCAAGAGAAGGCGTACAAAGAGACTTATTACCCTTGGTTGAAGGCTGCACAGTTAATACCAAATACGGCATGGTTAAATCCGATCATATTCTGTTTATTGCCTCTGGTGCTTTCCACCTAACCAAGCCGTCTGACTTAGTGCCAGAACTGCAAGGTCGCCTGCCCATTCGAGTTGAACTTCAAGCCTTAACGAGTGATGATTTCACTCGTATTCTGACCGAACCCAACGCTTCCTTATCGAAACAGTATCAAGCGATGATGGAAACTGAAGGTTGTTCACTAAGTTTCACAGAAAATGGTATTCGCCGACTGGCCGAAGCAGCTTTTCAGGTTAATGCGACTACAGAAAATATTGGCGCCCGTAGACTACATACCATTATGGAGCGACTACTCGATAATATTTCTTTCTCAGAATATGAATCGGGTCAGGCGATGACAATTGATGAAGACTATGTAAACAGCCAATTAACAGAACTTGTAGAAGACGAAGACCTAAGTCGTTACATACTGTAATCAATTCTGTTCTATTCGGGCTCGATCTCGGCTACAATTCGTAGCCGAGAATATAAAGTAATCAGGTAGCTCCCATGAGTGACGACACCACCCATTTTGGATATAAAACCGTAAACAAAAGTAACAAGGCTAATCTTGTTGCTGATGTATTTCATTCCGTCGCTGAACAATACGATGTAATGAATGATCTGATGTCATTGGGCATTCATCGTCTATGGAAACGTTATGCCATTGCACTCAGTGGTGTTCGACCGGGACAAAGGGTCTTAGATCTTGCCGGTGGTACAGGTGATCTAACCCGTCTTATGGCATCCAAGGTCGGTTCAGAGGGCAGTATTGTATTATCGGATATCAACCATTCAATGATCGAAGTTGGTCGAAAAAGAATGATTAATGAAGGCCTGGTTTCTAATATTGAATATGTTCAGGCAAATGCCGAAACACTGCCCTTTGCTGATAATGAGTTTGACCTAGTAACCATGGCTTTTGGTTTAAGAAATGTCACTGATAAAGATAAAGCATTAGCCTCTATTCAACGGGTACTCAAACCAGGTGGACGACTGTTAGTATTGGAGTTCTCTAAACCATTGTCTGAAACCTTGGGCAAAGTTTATGATAACTATTCGTTCAATATTTTACCTCAGCTGGGCAAGCTTATTGCTAACGATTCAGAAAGCTATCAATACTTAGCAGAATCCATTCGAATGCACCCAGATCAAGATGGTCTTAAAAATATGATTTTAGAGGCGGGCTTCGACCACTGCGATGTGCATAACCTATCGGGTGGCATCGTCGCCTTACATAGAGGTTTTTGTTACTAATGAGCCCTATTACTCAAGGATTGGCGTTCGCAATTGAAACCGGGTTGAATCAATTACTGCCCTTTGATCCAGGCTATCAGCAAAAATGGGCTTCTCTAGATCAGAAAACCGTTGCGGTTGAGCTAAAAGATCTAAACAGTACCTTTTATATCAGATACCAATCAGAAGTCTTCGCTGTACACACAGAATATGCGCATGATGTTGACGTTAAATTAAGTGCTGACAGCTGGGACTTTTTTAGAGCTGCTATAGAGCAACAAAACAATGACGCCGCTGCACTCAACAGCAATATCCACTTTGAAGGCCAAATTGGCGTGGGTCAGACATTTGCTAATTGCTTACAGTCTATAGAAATTGATTTTGAAGAAATTATGGCTCAGTCAATGGGTGATATTATGGCCCACCGTACGGCAAACCTATTTGATAGTATTGGTGCATTTGTAAAAGAAGCGGTAGCAACGACTGAGACTAATTTTACAGAATATGTTCAAGAAGAAGCTTTACTAGTTCCTACTAAAATCGAAGTAGAAAATTTTTACGATGATTTAAGACAACTACGCTCCGACTGCGATCGCCTATTTGCGCGAGTCGATACACTGCATAACTCCCAAGCTGATAGATAATAAGACCATGTCAACAATCGGCTCATTCAGAAGAATTAAAAAGCTTCTACAGGTTGCTCATAAATACCGTCTATTCGATCTCTCTGCTGACAGACATATGGTTGTTTCTGCGTTAAAGATCACTGGCTTTATTTTTTCACCATTCAGTGCCCGTTGCGCAAAAGACACGGCCGCCGGTGTTCGATTATATCAAGCACTAACCGAGCTCGGGCCCATATATATTAAATTCGGCCAACTGCTGTCGACACGACGTGATTTATTACCTGAAGAAATTGCCAATTCATTAGCGAAACTTCAAGACAATGTGGACCCATTCTGTGGAAAGCAGGCAAGAGAGATTGTAGAAACTGCTATGGGCACATCGCTTTCTGAGCATTTCGAATTGTTTGATGAAACACCCATGGCCTCAGCTTCTATTGCTCAGGTGCATGCTGCTCGACTTAAAACCAAGCAAGAGGTCATCATCAAGGTTCTCAGGCCTAACATAAGAACTGTAATAGACAAGGACCTCGCGTTATTAAATCAATTGGCCAATTGGCTGTATCAAAATTTTCCTCAAAGTCATCGCTTTAAACCAAGAGAAGTGGTTCGAGATTATCAACACACAATTCTTGATGAACTAAACCTATTACTGGAAGCTAAAAATGCTCAAAAATTGGCTGGCTATTGGAAAGGTTCTGATATTTTTTATGTCCCTGATGTCTACCTCGATCTTTGTCATGAGCAAGTAATGGTTATGGAGCGTATATATGGCGTTCCAGTATCAGATCTCGAAACATTACATGCCGCAGGCACCAATATGGAACTACTGGCCGAGCGTGGTGTAGAAATTTTCTTTACCCAGGTATTTCGTGATAGTTTCTTCCATGCAGATATGCATCCAGGGAATATTTTTGTTGATATTACCGACCCACAACAACCTAAATACATTGGTGTAGATTTTGGTATTATGGGCTGGTTATCGGCTGACGACCAAAGATATTTGGCCGAAAATTTTCTGGCCTTCTTTAACCGTGATTACTATCAGGTAGCTAAACTACATGTTGATTCCGGCTGGGTTCCCCCTTCAACTTCGGTAGAAGAATTCCAAAAATCCATCGAGCAAGTATGCGAACCAATCTTTGGCAAACCGCTCAGTGAGATTTCATTTGGTTATTTCCTAATTAACCTATTTCAAACTGCCCAGAAATTTAATATGCCCGTACAACCGCAGTTGGTTCTATTACAGAAAACACTGCTATATATTGAAGGTTTGGGCAGACAACTGTATCCTCAACTGGACTTATGGAAAACTGCCAAGCCCTTTTTAGAAAACTGGTTAACTGAACGTATGAGTATTACAAACTTAATTAAAGAACTGCAGGACAAAGCGCCCTACTGGCGTGAAAAATTCCCTGAAATTCCAGATCTGATTTACCAGAGCCTGAAAAATGACCATAAGAATCAACAGATACTTCAGCACCAAGCAGATTTATTAGAACAGCAAAATCAAGCTCAGGCCAAACAATCGAAAGGTCTTTTTTATACGATCCTTGGCTCAACGTTACTTATCTGTACAACAATTTTGTTTGTGCAAGATAATATTTGGGCAGTACCTGAGACTGTTACTACTATAATTAGTGCTCTTTGCTTTTATATGGGTCGAAGAAACAGTTCTGCAAATTAGGTATCAGTTCACTATTAGGTTACAATTTTTAAGTTAAAATAAGCTCGGGAGTAAACATGACAACCATTTTTTCAAAAATCATCTCTGGTGAAATTCCATCAGACTTTGTTTATCAAGATGAATTTTGTGTTGTCATTAATGATCTCTACCCTAAGGCACCTGTTCATCTACTTATGATTCCCCGTAAACCGGTGGTGAATCTTGATGACTTAACAGAGGAAGATAATGAGCTAATGGCTCATATGATGTTGACCATACCAAAGGTTGCCAAGCAGCAAGGCTTAAGCGATGGCTACCGAACCATACTTAACACTAACAAGGGTGGCGGTCAGGAAATCTTTCATTTACATATTCATATTTTAGGTGGCGGTGGCCCGCTACCTTTTGCTTAATAAATAGGAAATTACATTATGGGAATTAGTATCTGGCAATTAGTTATTGTTCTGGTAATAATCGTTTTAATTTTTGGTACTAAAAAACTTAAAAATATCGGATCCGATCTCGGTGGCGCATTCAAAGGATTTAAGTCTGCTATGGACGATGAAGAAAAGAAAGCCGAAGCCGAAGCGGAACAACAAGGTCGAGTCATTGAAGGTGAATCGACGGAGACGAGAAGCGAAAAAACCGTAGACAAAGAAAATAGCTAACAAATAATGTTTGATATTGGTTTTTGGGAGCTCTGTCTTATAGCCGTAGTTTCTCTGTTAATTTTAGGTCCAGAACGTTTACCCACTGCCGCAAGAACTGCAGGCAAATGGATTGGTAAAATTAAGGGCATGGTTGGAAATGTTAAAGCTGAAATTGATAGAGAACTACAGCTTGATGAGATCCAACAAAAAATGCGTGAGCATGAACAAAAGCTGCGTGAGAAATCTGGCCTAGATGATTTTCAGGAAGCCGTTGATCAAACAATTTCTAATTTAGACCCTATCCAGAAAAACCACCCAAGCTCTGACGATATAGATGGCTTAGAAAAAGAACCAACCGAAAGCAAACCTGATGAGCGAAACTGAACAAAATAAAACTGAAATACCATCGATGACTGAAATGCCATTGATGGGCCATCTGCTTGAATTACGATCACGCTTAATGCGTATGGTCATAGCTATTATGTTGGTATTTTTTAGTCTATTTTATTGGGCTACTGATCTTTATCATTACCTAGCCATGCCACTATTAGCAGCTATACCCAATAGCTCAAGTATGATCGCCACCGATGTATTGGCGAATTTTTTCACACCATTCAAATTAACCATGGTGCTGTCTATTTTTATTGCCATACCCTATTTGTTAGCACAGATTTGGGGATTCATTGCGCCAGGTTTATACAAACATGAAAAGCGATTGGCAATTCCTTTATTAGTCTCAAGTACATTATTATTTTATTGTGGTTTAGCCTTTGCGTACTATGTGGTCTTCCCACTAGCCTTCGGGTTTTTAGCCTCAATTGAGCTTGAAGGCGTACAAACTATGCCAGATATCACTAGTTATTTGGATACGGTATTAAAGATGTTCTTTGCCTTTGGCATTACATTTGAAATTCCTGTGGCAATTATCCTACTGGTCAAAATGGGCATCACCAATCAACAAAGCTTGCGAGACAAACGGCCTTACGTTATTGTCGGTGTCTTTATAGTAGGGATGTTACTCACACCTCCTGATGTAATATCTCAAACTTTGTTAGCTATACCCATGTGGGCACTGTATGAAGTCGGTATTTATTTCTCCGGATTCGTTCAATCCACCGAAGAATCAACATAATCAGGTAACACTATGACATTTTTTAGAATTATTTCTTTAGTTAGCTTATTTCTTTTTTCAGCGACTACCTTTGGTGCTGATACGCTTAACTCGGCCATCAATGACTGTGCCAGTATAAAACGTGATTTAAAACGTTTGGCGTGTTTTGATGCGCTGTCTGGTAAAGCGACTGAGTTTCCAACCGAAGCGCTTACCACAAACCAATTAAAACAGACCCAGCAATTAAAACAACAGGCTCAACCCGTTTCAACCTCTAGTCCTAAGGACTCTTTTGGTTTGCCATCGCAACAGGGTAGCGTGGATGTCATTACATCTTATATACCGGGTAAGTTTATCGGTTGGAGTAAAGGTGTTGAAATACCCCTAGCGAATGGACAAGTTTGGTTGGTTATTGATTCTTCAACTAGCCTCTATCATTCTGCCACTGATGCTAAGGTTGAAATCAGACGCGGTGTACTTAATTCATACCGAATAAAGGTTATTGGTTTAAATAAATCAGCCTCTGTCAGACGAATTAAATAGTCAGACCGTATGGAATTAATCGATATAGGCGTAAATCTAACTAACTCGCGCCTATATCATAATCGCAATAAGCTCAAAGAACAGGCCATTCAGGCCGGCATTCACCATCAGATAGTCACCGGCACCTGCCTAGAGTCATCAATTAAAGCACTGCAAATCTGCCAGGAAGACCCCGACTACTACAGTTGCACGGTAGGATGCCACCCCCACGATGCAAAGGATTTCCGGGACACGCATCTAGCACAACTTAAAGATCTAGCTAACAGCAAATCTGCTGTAGCCATTGGTGAGTGTGGCTTGGATTTTAACAGAAACTACTCACCTCAAGATGTTCAAGTCGAAGTTTTTCAACAACAAATTAACCTTGCTTGCCAATCTGAAATGCCTTTATTCATGCATCAAAGAGACGCCCATGAAACGCTTGTTCGTATATTAAAGCCATTCTTAGGCAAATATATTAACGGTGTTGTACATTGCTTTACTGGCGATAAACATGAACTCAAGGATTACCTCGATTTAGGGCTTTATGTTGGCATAACTGGTTGGTTATGCGATGAACGTCGTGGCCAAGAATTACAGGAAGCATTACGGTACGCACCACTGGATAGAATAATGTTTGAAACAGATGCGCCATATCTGCTTCCTCGAACCATCCGACCTCGACCAAAAAGCAACGCCAATGTACCAGCAAATTTACCTTGGGTTGTTTCTAAAGCTGCGCAAATTTGTAACCAATCAGAAACAGAGTTAGCCAGCATTTGTACCGAGAACAGCAGGCGCTTCTTTAATTTGTCTCAGTAAGCACAAATCAGGCATAATAAGCACCAATAAAGGAATAACGATGCCAAAAAGTTCCAACCAATTCGAGCTGTTAAAGCAACGCCGTTACTTGCCATTTTTTGTAACTCAATTTCTTGGGGCATTTAACGACAACCTCTATAAAAATGCACTGACTATCATGTTTAGCTTTTCTGCAGCCAGTGTGCTGGGCATGAATTCAGACATCTTGATTAACTTTGCTGCAGTAGTTTTTATTCTGCCCTTCTTCTTGTTTTCCGCATCAGCCGGTCAGCTAGCAGATAAGTTTGATAATGCCACTTTAATGCAATATGTGAAACTCTCCGAAGTCGTTGTGATGTCATTCGCCGCCATCGGATTTTTTCTCGAATCACCTATTATTTTATTATTTGTTTTATTTTTAATGGGCACACAATCTGCATTTTTCGGACCTGTAAAATACGGTTACCTACCTAGAGTTTTAAACAGACACGAATTGGTCGGCGGAAATGGCATGACTGATATGGGCACATTTTTGGCTATTCTATTAGGAATGATAGCCGGTGCTCATGCAATAAGCTTAAAGAATGGTGCCTTAATAGTATCTCTATTAGTGCTAATGTTTGCAGTGTTTGGATATATTTCAGCAAGAAAAATTCCGCCGACTGGCGCAGCTGCACCACAATTAAAATTTAACTTTAATACCTTCACAGAAACCTGGAAAATAATCCAATACAGCCGCGTTAAGCGAACCGTATTTTTATCAGTAATTGGTATCTCTTGGTTCTGGTTTTTTGGCTCTATCATCATTACCCAGATTCCCAACTTCACTCGGAATTACTTATTTGGTGATGAAACAGTATTTGTTTTGTTAATGGGCACTTTTTCTGTCTCTGTGGGCATTGGCTCTTTACTCTGTGAAAAATTATCCGGCGGCCGAGTTGAGATCGGTCTGGTCCCATTAGGCTCGTTGGGTTTAACTATCTTTTCTATTGATTTTTATTTCGCCGCTTTAGGTGTAGCCCCTAGAGGAGATAGCCTTTTACAGTTCAGTGATTTCTTAAACCATATGGTTCACTGGCGAATACTGTTTGATATATTCATGATCGGCGTCTCATGTGGATTTTACATAGTTCCTCTGTATGCAATGATTCAGGAACGAAGTAATCCGAAACACATCTCTCGAATTATTGCCGCCAACAATATTATCAATTCCTTCTTTATGGTCATTGCGGGGCTTTGTGCAATGTTAGCGCTGGGTAATGGTATTTCTATTCCAGGGCTTATTTTAATCGCCGGCATTATGAACCTTGTTGTCGCTGTCTATATTTATAAAATGGTTACTGAGTTCCTATGGCGTTTTATCGTTTGGATTTCATTGCACACCTTCTACAAAGTAAAAACCCAAAACCTTAAATATATCCCAGAACAAGGCCCCGCGGTTCTAGTGTGTAACCATGTAAGTTTTGTTGATGCATTGATTATTGCAGGGTATGTGCAACGACCTGTGCGTTTTGTTATGGATCATCGAATATTTAAAAACCGTTTGATGGGTCCAATATTCAGAATGGCAAAGGTCATTCCAATTGCCCCTCGTAAAGAAGATCCGGAAGTATATGAGAACGCTTTCAAGCAGATAAAAGAATATATGCTCAGCGGTGAGGTACTGTGTATTTTTCCTGAAGGAGCCATAACCTATGATGGCGAGATGACACCATTTAAAAAGGGTATTGAACGGATCATAAATGAAAGCCCGGTTCCAGTTATTCCTATGGCGTTAAGTGGATTATGGGGAAGTTGGTTTAGTCGCTACAAAGGTAAAGCCATGAGTGGTATGCCAAAAAGAATCCCTAAGGTAAAACTAGTAACGGGCAAGCCTATTCCTGCCGCAGATGTAAGTTCTGAATTATTACAAGAAAAAGTTTTAAAGCTTCGTGGAGATAAAAAGTGAACCAGCCACAACAACATGCTCTGATGAAACTCGCCGAAGAATTAACCGGCGTTAGTTTGCTCGAATCTGGAACCGTTAATCCATTTTTCTTATTAGCCACAACAGATCAGGCTTACCATATACCTGTGGACTTCTCTAACCAACAGCAAAAAGAATTCACTTCAGTTAAAATTGCGGCAATTTTACAAGCCAAAAGCTGCGACCATTATAGTTTTGTTACTCGCATACAGTTTCCAGCCAAGGCTGGGGATAAAGAAGTGATGAAACAACAGGTGTTGATCCTGTTTGCACAACAAGATAAATCGTCGAGCTTTAATTGCGTTGCTGATTTATACGATCTAAAGCTCAGTACTGAGCTTGCCAGACCACAACTAAAGCACCATCAACGGCTTGAAGATTTTGATGGACAGTTTTCTAACCTTTTTGATGCCCCAGCAATACCTGATGATTTAATGCAAAGCCTGATCGAGAATGCCGATTCGTATCTGTATCAGCAGGATAGCTAGAATTACACTTCTAAAAGGAAAGTAAGCGGTCCATCATTACAGAGGCTTACTTGCATATCAGCACCAAAAACCCCCTGCTCTACCAGCGCATACTTATTAGCACAATAAGAGACTAAATAATCAAATAGTTGTTTTGCCTTGTCAGGCGCTGCTGCTGATGAAAAAGACGGCCGTAACCCTTTGCTTGTATCAGCGGCTAGAGTGAACTGTGGCACGAGAAGCAAGCCGCCATTAACCTCTGCGAGACTGAGATTTGTCTTACCCTCTGAATCAGCAAAAATACGATAAGCTATCAATTTATCAGCTAACTTTCGTGCCTCAGCTTCAGTATCATTTGGTTGTACACCGATGAATACTAAAGCGCCTTGTTCAATAGCCCCTACCGTTTTCTCGGCTACCTCTACCCTAGCATGACCGACTCTTTGAATAAGCCCTAGCATGCACTCTCAAATCTATTCGCCATAGACCGAGTTGCCCTGATCAAGGCATCAACATTACCAGCCTCACCAGCTGAGTGACCCGCGTCTCGAACAATATTAAGTTCTGAAATCGGCCAGTGTCGATGTAAGGTGTAGGCATTATCTAAGGTACAGACCATGTCATAACGACCATGGACGATGACGCCTGGAATATCCTGAATCTTATCTAGGTTATCAACAATCTGATTGGCTTCGATAAAACAATCATGCTTCATATAGTGGGCTTCAATTCTCGCCAGACTAAGGGCTGTTCTAGGGTCAGAACAATGCTCTAATAATTTATGACTGGGTTGTAATGTCGATAATCGACCTTCCCAAATAGACCAGGTTTTTGCCGCTGCCATGCGCGCTATTTCATCAGCGCCATTAAGCCGTTTATAGTAGGCCTCAATCAGATCCGATTGCTCATCTTCAGGAACATGGTTACAGAAGTCTTCCCAATAATCGGGATAGATATGATTTGCACCGTCTTGGTACAACCAACAAAAATCTTGAGCTCTGGCTAAGAAGATACCTCTCAGTATCATCGCCTTAACCCGATCAGGATGGGCTTGGGCATATAGTAAAGCGTAAGTCGAACCCCAGGAACCACCAAATAAAATCCACTTGTCTATTTCTAATAACTCGCGAATTGCTTCTAGATCATTGATAAGATCCTGTGTTGTATTTGCCTCTAATTCTGCATGCGGCATAGAGCGGCCACAGCCTCTTTGGTCAAATAAAATAATTCGATATTTCTCAGGATCAAAAAACCGCCTATGTTCAGGATCACTGCCGCCACCTGGGCCGCCATGTAAAAACACAATAGGAATTCCGGATTTACTACCGCTTTCCTCGACATAAAGCTCATGTAAATCTGAGACCTTGAATTGTCGCGTATTGTAGGGTTTTATTTCGGGATATAAAATTTGCATAGAACACCTGAATCAATGAAGCAAGTGGTCAGAATTGTACCTTGATATGGTTGGAAAATATAGCGGGTATGGAAACCAAACTAACGATGAACCAGCAAACCATCCTTTGCTACTAAAAGTTGATTTTTAGCTAATGGTTGCCAGTCTTCCTTGGTTAAGGGCACGCTGGCAACAATAATCTGCTTTTGACTCTGTCCCTTTATGGTAATCCCAGTAATAGTATTATAGTCCTGATCATTATCCCAATCTCTTACCAAATAATACAACCCAGGTGGAGAGACAATACCATCTTCTTGAGTTCTTTCATTACCAAAGGCATATAAGTATTCGCCATCGGAATAAAGAAAATTTCCAATCCCCATATGTGTGAGAATTTTAAAGGTCGACTCGATTACGGGTAATCTTTTGTTTAGGCTTGGTGTTGATTCTTGCCAAAGTGGTACTAGCTGCTCCATAAGATAGCAAAAAGCATATTCGGAGTCAGTTTCACCCTCAGGCTTAAATTGATTTAGTGGTAGGTTAATAGGTAAATCGAGTAAATTGCCATTATGCACAAATATATGGGTGCGCCCAGCAAACTCCATAGTATAGGGCTGAGTATTTCTTAACGAGACGTCACCCTGAGTTGCTTTTCTAATATGCGAGATAAGCATTTTGGTAGGTTTGTGCTGTTGCAAGACATCATCCATCTTAAGACTTTGCGCTGCAGGCCCCGCCTCACGATAGATATCGGGTTTATTACCATCTATATAAGCTAGACCCCATCCATCCACATGATCGCCAGTATCGCCGCCGTGGCGGCGAAACTCACATAATGATATATAGATCTGTGCCGGCATGGAGCTAGACATGCCATAAAGCTCACACATTTTTACTCTTCTGTTTTTGGTAGTCTCGAGTTGCGCTTTCGCTCGTGTTCTTTAAGATCCTTTTTACGCACTCTGATTGCAAGCGGTGTAACCTCAACGAGTTCATCATCATCAATAAACTCAAGAGCTTGCTCAAGCGTTAATCGAATAGGTGGACTCAAAATCAAGTTCTCATCAGTACCTGAAGCTCGGATATTATTTAGCTGCTTACCCTTTAACGGATTAACAGTTAAATCATTATCACGACTATGAATACCAATCACCATGCCTTCATATACTTCCTCAGCATGACCAATCATTAGTCTGCCACGTTCCTGAAGATTAAATAATGCGTAAGCCAATGCCTTGCCAGTGTCTTTAGAAATTAATACGCCGTTCTGTCTTTGTGCCAGATTGCCATCTACTGCCACACCATAGCTATCAAATGTATGATACAAAAGACCGGTGCCTGAGGTAGTGCTCATGAATTCCGTTTGGAAGCCAATCAAACCACGCGCAGGAATTCTAAAATCTAATCGTACGCGACCTTGACCATCGGGTACCATATTTTGTAAGTCGCCCTTTCTATTGCCAAGCTTTTCCATGATGCTGCCCTGATGATCTTCTTCAATATCAACAGTCAGTTGTTCCCATGGCTCTAAACGTACACCGTCTTCTTCATGGAAGATTACTTCTGGTCGTGATACAGCTATTTCATAACCTTCACGTCGCATGGTTTCAATTAGAATTGAAAGGTGTAATTCGCCACGGCCAGAAACTTTAAATTTATCAGGATCAGGTGTTGGATCAACACGTAATGCGACATTATGTATTAGTTCACGATCGAGACGTTCTCGAATTTGTCTTGACGTTAAATACTTGCCATCCTTACCTGCGAATGGAGAAGTATTAACTTGGAATGTCATCGATACAGTGGGCTCGTCAACCGTAAGTGGCGGTAATGCCTCAACATGTTCGAGATCACACAAAGTATCAGAAATCATTGGCTTATCAAGACCTGTCACCGCAATAATATCACCTGCATTGGCCGTATTAACTTCATTTCGCTCAAGTCCCATATAACCAAGAATTTGATTAATTTTACATTTGCGCTGTTTGCCTTCCGTATCAACAATCATTACTTGCTGGCTGGTTTTGATAGAACCTCTACTGACGCGGCCAACACCAATGGCGCCGACATAGCTTGAGTAATCCAAGGCAGAAATTTGCATTTGAAATGGTCCGTCAGGATCAACTGCTGGTGCCTTAACGTGTTCAACGATGGCTTCGAATAGCGGCGTCATATCCCCTTCGCGAACTGAATCATCTTCGCTGGCGTAACCATTTAATGCTGATGCATAAATGACAGGAAAGTCTAACTGCTCATCAGTTGCTCCAAGTCGATCGAATAGATCAAAAACCTGATCCATTACCCAATCAGGGCGAGCGCCTGGTCGGTCAATCTTATTAATCACAACAATTGGGTGTAAACCCTGAGCAAATGCTTTCTGTGTCACAAAGCGAGTTTGGGGCATAGGACCATCAACGGCATCTACCAATAACAATACAGAATCAACCATCGACATAATACGCTCTACTTCGCCTCCGAAGTCTGCGTGTCCAGGTGTGTCTACAATATTGATTCGATAATCCTGCCAAGTAATGGCTGTATTCTTAGCTAGAATAGTAATACCACGTTCTTGCTCCAAATCGTTGGAGTCCATCATGCGCTCAGTAACTTCAGCTCGGTCACCTAATGTGCCCGACTGTTGTAGTAATTTATCTACCAATGTGGTCTTGCCATGGTCTACGTGCGCAATAATGGCGATGTTACGTAATTTTTCTATCACGGTAATGAAACTCCAGCCTCATATTCAAATTGGCCGGCATTCTAGCCTAAACTGACAACTAAAACAGTAAAAAACACCTATTAAAGGCAGAAACAGGCCTCATATGGCAGATTATGGGGGAGAAATAGTAGAAAACGCGAAAAATGAGCTAATTAATGTGTTTATCAATCATCCACTCAACGGTTTTAATATCCGGTATTATAAGCTCTCGCTCACGATAAATGACTTCGGCCAGTATTGATTCATCAAGTTGTTCGATATCATCCGTATTTTTATGCTCAACCGAGTCTTTACTCACTGGTGCTAGACGAGGAATACCTTCCACAGCAATACCAAAATACGGCATATTTTTTAACCCAAGTTGGGTATGTAAAATGGCAACCATTTTCTGGCGGCGATCTGATGGTGGAAAATCTTTATTATAAATGCGCTCATAGGAAATAACTGGCATTAACATACCGCGCCAGTGCAAATAACCAATATGCCAAGGCTGATGATCCTTTGGGGCAGGCTCACTATCAATATAAGGTACAATTTCTGCCAATGCCTGATTTGGGATAAGGATCGGTTTATCCCGCATTGGAACAATCAAACAATAGATTTCTTCTTCAGATTTATCCATCTTAATACCCTACTGACCGGCCCTTTGCCCAATTAATTTTTCAATTGATGTGAGTAGCATCTCTTCACCAAATGGCTTACCCATATAGTCATCAACACCAATCGATAAGGCACGTTCTTTATGTTTCTGGCCCGTTCGAGAGGTGATCATAATAATTGGGATATGCTTTAGATCCGGATCTGATTTAACTATGGTCGCTAACTCAAAACCATCCATCTTAGGCATTTCAATATCTAACAAAATAATATCTGGTTGAACCTCCTGCAGCTGAGTAGATGCATCAACACCATCTTTCGCAGTGAGTACTTCAAATTGGTTTCTTTCTAACAGCCTAGAAGTAACTTTTCGAACCGTAATCGAATCATCGACAACCATTACAGTTGGAACGTAATCTTCATCATAGGTCAGTTGTTCTTGTTCGATTTCTTGTTCATCATCGGAGTTAATGATACGACGCCATAATGAAGGAATATCAAGAATCAAAACGACCGAACCATCACCCAGTATGGTCGCACCTGATAGACCGCCAATACTACTCAACTGAGCACCCAGCGATTTTACAACAACCTCACGACTGCCAATCAAACCATCAAGTTGCACCGCTACTGGGCGTTCAACACCATGTAACAGCATGACAGGTAATGGCTTGATAACACCTTCGAATTCTGGTCTAACCCGATGCTCAAGTAAAGTGCCTAGATAATAAAGATCATACTGAATACCAGCGTATTCATAAATCGGTTCATCAAGCTTGTATAACTCTTCTAATTCGTAGGGGCTAACTGTCACGATACCTTCAATATTAGTAAGCGGTATGGCAAAAGAATCCTCATCAACAGAAACCATTAAAGCGTTGTTTACTGATACAGTGAATGGCAAGCGCACGATAAAGGTACTGCCTTCATCAATCTCTGTTTCTACATCAACATAACCACCCAGTTGTTTAATCTCATTAAACACCACGTCCATGCCAACGCCACGACCAGAAATTTGAGTTACCTCTTCGGCTGTACTTACGCCAGCAGAGAAGATTAAATTGGTTAGGTCCTTATTACTTAATACTGTGTCTTCAGTAATAACACCGCGACTAATCGCTTTTTCGCGGACTGCATCAAGATTAATACCAGCACCATCATCGCTAATAGATATTTTGACCTGAGCACCCTCACGGGCTAAGCGAATTTTAATTTTACCGGCTTCTTTTTTGCCTTTTTTCTTACGCTCTTTTGGCGGCTCAATACCATGATCAATCGCATTTCTCAGCATATGTTCTAATGGTGAAATCATTTTTTCTAATACAGTTCGATCCATTTCACCATCAGCACGTATGGTAATTTCTGTCGACTTTTTAAGTTCCTTACTGATCTGCCTAACCATGCGCTGCAATCTAGGTACAATGCTATCGAACGGTACCATGCGCGTATCAATCAAGCGCTCTTGAAGTTCTGTATTAATCTGTCCTTGTTGTATGAGTAGAGACTCAGCTTCTAATGTTAACTGCTCAAAATTATCTTTTAAGTTACTCAAATCATTAGACGATTCACTCAGGCCTCTCGCCAATTCTTGCTGTCGGCTATAACGATCCATTTCAAGTGGATCAAACTCATCCATATCTGGCCCAATAACTTCTTGGCGATATTGAATCTGAGCATCAGTCTCAACTTCCATTGCTCTTAATTGTGTACGCAGCCGCTCAATGGTCGAGCTCATTTCTTCAAGGTTTGTACTTAAAGTACTTACTTGTTGCTCTAAGCGTGAACGTAAAATACTGGATTCACTGGCTAGATTAACAAGGTCTTCTAAAGTATCAGCGCCTACCTTAACCTGTTCAGCCGCTGATTTAGCTTTGGCTGGTTTTTTAACCGGTTCTTTAGCAGTTTTGAAATGCTCATGATGCGAAACTGGAACAAAAGGCATGGATTGATCCAGTGGCGGTAAATCTAGATCCGTTATCGTTGGGATTTTTGGAAGTTCTTCTTCCTCACTATCCATCTGTTCCGGTTCAGTCTGTTGTTTTACTTCTGATTCAGCCTGCTGTTCATCCTCTTCAGTAACTTCTTGTTCATCACTCTCGACAGGTTCTGCTTCTAGTTCCTGCTCATCTGCTCGATCAGAACTATCGGTATCTAAATAGCTTGCAAGTATTTGCTCATCAATTTCTTCTTCGAGTTGCTTGATAAAGGTAACAGGGACTGTCATCTTCTGATCGCTATTGATTTCCTTAACGAGTGATGAGAATACATCTCTTGCTTCAAAGGATAACTGGAACAATTTATCGGTCGTATCACGACGCCCTTCGGCAACACTTTCGTATAGGGTTTCAAGATGATGACTTAAATCACCGAGAAGATTCAATTCAGATAAACGCGCTCCACCCTTAAGGGTATGTAAATTACGTTGCATCAGTGCAACATGATCTTTGTTGTTGGTATCCGACTGCCAGCCTAGAATTGTTTCTTCTAGGGAGTCTATGATTTCTTGCGCTTCTTCTAAGAAGATTTCTAAAATTTCTAAACCATCTTCATCCAATTCTATTGGAATGATAATGGCAGTCTCAGTGGCAGCTTCTGCATCAACAGCGTCCTCTTCCTGATCAGATTCTATTTTATCATGCTCAGACTCTGAAGCCTGTTCTGCTTCTTGTGCCACATCATCAGCTGTTTGTTGCTGAAGATCTTGATCATCTGTTATTGCGTCCTGTGCAGCCTGTTCCGTTATAGAATCAGGATCAACAAGCGTCTGAATAGATATCAAGAGTTGTTTCGGATCGGGCAATTGCTGATTATTCTCAGCCGCCTCAACCATATCTAGCAACATATCTTGAGATTCAATACAAATCTCAACCAATGGTTTGGTTGCCTCTAATCTACCTTCAGATAAGGACTCATAAAGATCTTCTAAGCGATGTGAGAAATCGCCCAGTACAGTCACGCCACCCATGCGAGCAGCACCTTTCAAGGTATGTAATTCACGCTGCAAGGTAGCGACAGCATCTTGATTGGAAGGGTTATTACGCCAGTCCTCAAGCAATGGCTGAGTTCGCTCAAGAATCTCATGTGACTCTTCAAGTGCTATTTCTAAAATTTCAGAATCAACCTCAGACTCTTCTTCAGCCTCAGACTCTTCCTGATCATGCTCCATTGGCTCTAGCTCAAGATCTGAGTCTGGCAGCTCGATTTCATCATCAGCAAGCTCTATTGTCTCATCTATATCAGCTGTTTCAGCCTCATCCGGTTCTGCACCATCTTGTTCGGACTCGGACTCTTCATCTTCCTCTGGCTCTATTGGCTCAAGCTCAAGATCTGAATCAGGCAGCTCAATCGCATCATCAGCAACTTCTACTGGCTCTTCAACTTCAGCAGCCTCAGTTTCATCGGTGTCATCTGTGTCATCTTCTTCAGACTCAGATTCTTCATCGTCTTCAGGCTCTATCGGCTCGAGTTCGAGATCTGAATCAGGCAGCTCAATCACATCGTCAGCAACTTCCTCTGACTCTTCAACTTCAGCAGTCTCAGTTTCATCGGTGTCATCTGTACCATCTTCTTCAGATTCAGATGCTTCATCGTCTACAGACTCTATCGGCTCGAGTTCGAGATCTGAATCAGGCAGCTCAATCGCATCGTCAGCAACTTCCTCTGACTCTTCAACTTCAGCAGTCTCAGTTTCATCGGTGTCATCTGTACCATCTTCTTCAGATTCAGATGCTTCATCGTCTTCAGGCTCTATTGGCTCGAGTTCGAGATCTGAATCAGGCAGCTCAATCGCATCGTCAGCAACTTCCTCTGACTCTTCAACTTCAGCAGTCTCAGTGTCATCTGTGTCATCTGTGTCATCTTCTTCAGACTCAGATTCTTCATCGTCTTCAGGCTCTATTGGCTCGAGTTCGAGATCTGAATCAGGCAGCTCAATCGCATCGTCGGCAACTACCTCTGACTCTTCAACTTCAGCAGTCTCAGTTTCATCTGTGTCATCTGTGTCATCTTCTTCAGATTCAGATGCTTCATCGTCTTCTGCCTGTATCGGTTCGAGTTCGAGAATGACAGGTGGTGGTTTAAGGTCAACATCAAAGTCTTCATCAGTATCTTGTGAAAGCTGTTCTTGAGACTCTTCCTCTTCAAACGCATCGAGATTAAACTCACCGAGATCCATCGATTCATCTGACTCTGGTAAGCCTTGCTCTAATTCTTCTGTAACAGGTTCGTCATCATTGTAAAAACTTATATCAGCAATGGATGTATCTTGATCCAATTCTTCATCATCTTCAGACTCTAGATCAATATCAATAAATGAGTCTGCTTCAACCTCGCTCTCTTGTTCAGAGTCATCATCAAGGTTAATGGATAATGAGTCGCTATCATCATGATCCGCTGCAAGCTCGGCCTCTAAATCTTCATCGATGCTAATCTCTTCTGAAAGCTCTATATCAAGCGAAGCAGACTCATCAAGTTCAATTTCTTCTGAACTTTCAGCAACTTCTGCAAACTCTTCTAATTCGTCAGCATCTAATTCTTGTTGTTCTGATTGGCCAACCTCAGCCTGATCTGCTTCATCTTCAAAATCACCAAGTCCTGCACGAGCAGAAATATCATGGTGTATCGGTGTGGCGGGCTGCTTTTCTTCTGTTGTTTCTTGTGTTTCTTGCTCATTAACTTCTTCAACCTCAGACTCAAAACCTTCAGGCTCAGAAATAAAGGCAGAGAAATCACCTGACTCTAAAGCATCTCTTAATTGTTCATGATGTTCTTGGTAGTCTTGATTCTTTTGTACCGATTGATCTGCAGCAATCACATCAAGCATGTCGAGTAAATTGTCGATACCGGCAACTAAGCCTTTCTGTACTGGCTCGAAAGCTTCTTCAGGTAGCTCAACTTGAAGCATTCGCTTAACAAAAATTACTAAATCATTGGCACTATCTCGGTAAATTTCTTCACGGGCATTTTCACCTAAATCTGTAACCCGACAAAAGCTATCGATGAGTTGATCTGATTGTTGTTTTAATTGCTCAGAATTATCGGCATCTTGTAATCGTTCCGAAGCATTCATTAATAGGTCATTTGAGACCAACAATAATTGTTGAACAGACTCTGGTGATCGTTCATCTAATGCCTCTGATTCGATCGACTCAGCATCAGATAATAAATCCTGGCCAGGGATCTGTTTAACCATTTCTTGAGCTAATTTTCGAACCTGCTCTCTCTGTTCATGTTCCTCTGGTTCGCTGCAATTCGCTTGTATCTCAACAACATACTCAGCTAAAAACTGATTGCATGATTTAAGTAATTCGAAAGCAGCTTTAGGAATATTTAAGTTTCTTAATTTTAATTCTTTAAAATAACCTTCAACGTCAGTAATCAAATCGCCAACAACGAAGATACCCGCCATTCTGGCGCTGCCCTTCAGTGTGTGTAACGCTCTTAATAAAGAATCGTCTGGTTTATGATTGATCGGTGAGTCAGCATATTTGTTATAAAACGCTTCACAACTAGCAATATGGTCATTGGCTTCAGTTGCGAATATATCGAGTAACTCGGCATCCAAGTCACCCATTACTTCGTCAACAGATGATTCACTGTCATCTGTTGTTTGTTCAGTCTCTAGCTTTGCATCAGTCGCGCCAACCTCATCTACGGCATCAGCCACTTCACCGTCTTCATTTGGTGGAGTCCATTGTTCTCTTGTGCCCTCACCCGCGGCCAATTGATCGGCACGGGCACGAATGGCGGCTAAATCAATTTGTGGTGATCTTCTTGCTCGGAAGTCTTCGATTAAAGATGGCAATATTGCTTGAGTGAAGGAAATAACTTGAAAAATAGCATCTGAAGGTTTTTCTGAACCTTCAATGATACGATTAAGTAGGTTCTCAATACTCCATGCAAGCTCACCGATATCTTGAGCGCCAACCATACGACCACTACCCTTGAGGGTATGGAAAGAACGTCGTGAGATGGTCAAATCTTCATATTGCTCTGTATCATGAATCCATCGAGGTAAGTGTTCTTTGAGCGTATCAAGAACTTCTTCAGCCTCTTCAAGAAAGATCTCAATCAGATCATCGTCAATTAAGCTCTCATCAGTTACTTTAGTATCTTTGAGTATCTGACTTGGCTCTTGAACCACGGCGTCTGTAGCTGGTTCAGGTTCCTCGGTCTGTGAAAGCTCATTAGTTATAATCTCACAGCTTTGAATTGCGGCATCAAGTACCGATTGTAAACCACTCTTAACACCCGACTGCAAGCCTTCTAAATAGTAATCGATACTGGTTAAAACATCAGCTAATGCGTCTAATACGTCCTGAGCAGGTATTCGATTCTCGGCAATAACTTTGCTGCTTATATAGCTAGAGCATTGTTCGAGCAAGCCTGCCGGGACATCCAAATCAACCATTCTTGTTGCGCCAGCAGCTTCAATTAATTTAGTCGGTACCTCTTCAAGATATTCATGCTCCCAATTATTGGTTATGTACTCAATAATAGAATCTTTGGCATGCTGCAAGCTAACCCGGCATTCCTTAATGATTATCTGGCGAGATTCTTGGAATGCAACATCAGCTGCCATTGTCTCAGCATTGTCATCAAAATCGCCGCCAGTGCTTTCAGCCTCGAAATTAGTTTTAGAAGTTATACTGGCATCGATATAGAGTAAAGTACCTGCTACATCAAGTACAACCGCATCAAGATCATCATTATTAGATTCGATCTCTTGCTTAATCTTACTAATCTGCTCCTGCACAACCTTTGCGACAGATTCGAGCTCAAGCATAATAAGCGTATCTGATATCTGTTGTAGGTTTGGAATGAGTTCTTCGATGCTTGAAGCACTTTTATCCTTCGAACGAACATATAAATCCAGTGCTTCTTTTATGCTGGTAAGATCCTCACGCATCACCCCAGCAACTGTTGCCATGGCATCTTGGTCAGGGCCCGAAAGTTTAATGCGTTCACGAGTTACTTTATTAGAGCGATCATGCGCCTGCTCTAAATTAAATTCACTTTTAAGTTCTGTGATACGTGAATGATCGAGTTCAGAATGAGCAACATGATAGAGCATCATACTAATCAAGCCTTGATCCGGTTCTTTAGCAACCAAATCAGCACCCGATTTATGCAGTGCCTTAATCTGTCTGTCGAGCTTGCCGAGGATTGATTTGACTTCCTTGCTAGCCAGCTTGTCTGCATCTGTTACGGCTAACATAAAACCAGTAGCTACCCACCATAACTTACCCATGGCATCCATGGCGGTATACATTTCAAGTTGGTCAAAAGCCTGTTTAATTTCTTCAGCAGAGCTGGATACATCTTTGCTTTTCATGATGTTTAGCAATGCTTTTTGGTAATTTTGTCTTACCGTATTAACTGACTCAGAAAAATCAAAATTATCAGGAAGTTCATGTTCCGTGCTAGTTGCTTGATGCTCTACTTCAAGATCGACACTAAAAAACTGGCTTTCAAGGATTTCTGTGGTGTTTCTTTGTTGTCTTAACTCATTGAGGACTGGTAATAAAACCATAGGGTCATCATCATGACCAGAACCTAACCTTTCTAAGTAACGAGGCAGTTGCAGAATAGCACTCATCAACGCTTCAAATGCTTCCTCATTTGTTTCACTACCTGCAGAGGAAATATGCTTAGCCAAATGCTCCATTTCTTCGGCTAACATCGCGCCACCGATAATTTCCAGCATCATCAGTGTACCCTGCACCTGATGTAAACAAGAAATGCAGTGGCGAATCTGGGTTGAATCACTATTGTCTTCGAAGTACGACTCCAAAGACTGCTTAGCTAGCTCTAAAGTCGAGTCTATCTCGCCCTTTACCCAGGTAAGTGCAACTTGATCGTAGTTTGCTGCCATTTAGTGGTTTAGCTCCTGACGCTGGTAATTCAAGTTAAAATATGAACTATTCAATGTCTCATCCTTGGTATTATTTTTTTGCATTACTCGGGTAGCTTGAAGCCAGCTACAGAACCCTGTAACTCTTCTGCGAGTTCAGCCAAATCACCAATAGAGCCGGCGGTTTTTTCCGTACCTGCCGCTGTGTTGGTTGTAATGTCCTGAATTACACTCATTGTTTCAGATACATTGACCGCTGATGATGCCTGTGAGCGAGCTGTTTCAGAAATATCTGTAATTTGCCCGGCCACATCATTTGATACCTTTTCAATTCGCTCAAGAGCAACACCAGCATCCTGTGCTAGACGAGCTCCTGTTACCACCTCAGAAGTTGATGACTCCATAGAGATTACGGCCTGATTAGTATCATTCTGAATAGTTTTAACCAGGGCTTCAATCTGCTTAGCAGCATTACCAGAACGTTCAGCAAGTCGCTGTACCTCGTCCGATACAACAGCAAAACCACGACCGGCTTCACCCGCCATGGTTGCCTGAATTGCAGCATTCAATGCCAAAATGTTGGTCTGATCTGAGATATCATTAATCAATGCAACGATATCACCAATTTCCTGCGAACTTTCACCAAGACGTTTAATGCGTTTTGATGTTTCTTGGATCTGCTCACGAATGTTATCCATCGCACGAATGGTATTACGTACCGTATCACCACCATTTTTTGCAATGGCAACAGATTCCTGTGCCATATCCGATGTTTCATGTGCATTCTTTGATACGCCCTCAATGGAATCAGCCATATCGCTAATAGCCGCAGATGCAGCAACAATTTCTTGCGCCTGATTTCTAGATGCCTGTGCTAATTCAGCAGCAGTATCTCGAGTGGTATCTGTCGACTGACTTACTTGAAATACTGTACGGTTAATTGCAGAAACAAGGCTACGTAACTGATCAATCGTGTAGTTCATCGCATCTGCAATTGCGCCAGTAAAATCTTCCGTTACTGTTGCATGAGAAGTTAAATCTCCATCCGCTAAACCTTCCATTTCATCAAGTAAACGAATAATCGCTTCTTGGTTTCTTTCGTTTTGTTCTTTTTCTTTGCTTGCTAAGCTACCTGATAACTCAAGTTGCTCACGCTCATTTTTGCGTTGCTGTAGATATAGAACAAATAGCAGAATCATTACAATGAGTAATAAGGTTGCAGATAATAACGGGTTGCCGGGCAGGCGATTATCTGTAGACGCTGCAAAGGCATTACTTAAAGACTCGCTGACTTTCAATAATGATGAAGCATCAGCAAAGATTTCATCAGCTGCCTGGTGCGCTCGCGCCAAGTCATTAATCGATTCGGTAATTCGACTAGAGTGACTTTCAACTTCAACAAAGGAGGTCGCAACCTGATTCAATATAGTTCGAATACTGTTAATTCTAATTTGACGAATATTTGCTTCACTGTCGCCGTTTAACATGCCAGTAACTACTTGACCAAATGTATAAACATCCTGACGAAAACTGGCGGTGGCTGTATTTGTATCAACATCGCCGGCTAGGATTTTCTGTAAGTTACTTGATATACGCTCAGCCAACCATGCTTGATTAGATGCTTTTGTAACCTGACTTGCTAGCAGGTTATTTCTAACCATCATGCTGGCAACACTTTGATAGTCATCTTGTAATTTAGGAATAGTACGAGATAACTGAGAGGCTACATCATGAAGATCCAAAACAGTATTTCGATATTTCAAAATTGTATCAGTGTTTTCTCTGACCTTATCCCAAACTTGAGCGGTATCTCTTAATGCCCTTCGAGCTTGTTCAGGGCTCGTTAACTTAAAATCAAATTCTCGAAGGCTCGCTTCAAGTAATAAGTAATTTTTTTCATAACTATTTCTAGTCGTTGAGAGATAGGTGAACGCATCCACGTTTCCTGCTACAGATTCTGTTGCGTTATTCGAAATTTGTTGAGATAACACGCGCATTTCTTCTGCGGCGTTAATACGTTCTGAGTCAACAGAACTTTGGATTAGGTTGTAGCCAAAATTGGCAACCATAATCACGATAAAGAAAATCAACAAACCCGCAACTGCACCAAACCCTTTACGGACTTCCGTTGTATTAGTCGCTTTTTTCTTAGCTGCATTCATAATCGTCTTCCGATATTGATTAACTGTAATTCTATTGTTTCGAAACTATTCTAAAGTCCGGACTTTCAGCAACTGCATGCAAACTGAAAATAGGCCAGTCCACGTCCTGCTTATAAAAGCCGCCACGAATAAAAGGTTTCAAGTTTTCATTAACCAGAGGATCTTCATCCAACTGCTCAAATTGTTCAAATGTCATGGCGCCGAGAATTTCATCGACAATCACGCCACTATAAATACCATCGTGTTCTATCACCAATAAACGCTGCTTCATTCTAGGTTTAGCGCGTTCGCCGAGAAACACAGCAAGATCCATAATCGGTAATAATGAACCACGAACATTGGCGACACCTTTAACCCAATCCTTTGCTCCAGGTACTCTAGTTAATGTGGGTAAAGATTGAATTTCAGCTACTTCGCTCCAAGGCGTTACCACCTGATGACCGCCAACTACGAAACCAATTCCCTTCCAATAAACATTGGCTTTATTGTCTGTTGGAAAAGCATCAGCCATACGTTTACACAGCTGATCCATTTGCTCAAGTAAATCAAATGGGTGATTATCTCTTGTTAACTGCATAGCTTAAGCCTGAAAGATTTCATTAATGGTATCAATGAGCTCTTGCTCTTCTACAGGCTTGGTCACGTACCCTTTAGCACCCTGTCTTTGTCCCCACATTTTATCAGTGGCCTGATCTTTGGTAGAAACAATGATTACCGGGATATTTTTAGTGATCATGTCTTTATGCAGTTGCCTGGTTGCCTGAAATCCATTTATTCCTGGCATTACTACATCCATCAATACAAGGTCAGGTTTCTCGGCCTTTGCTACAACAACACCTTCTTCTCCATTGTTGGCTGTAATAACGCTATGGCCTAGCTTTTCCATTATTGCACTGAGTATATGCATTTCTGTAGGTGAGTCATCTACGATTAATACCAGCATAATTCAGATTCTCCGTAATATTTATCACTAACCATAAATAATTACTTGGCTAGCTGCTTCAATATAATTATTTAATATGATCTCTAATGGCACTTAGTAATTCATCTCGACTAAATGGCTTAGTTAAATATTGATCAGAACCAACGATTCTACCTTTTGCTTTATCAAACAAGCCGTCCTTACTAGACAACATAATCACTGGGGTATTTTTATAGGACTTATTATTTTTTATCAGAGCACATGTTTGATATCCATCTAAACGAGGCATCATAATGTCGATAAAAATAATATCCGGCTTTCCATCTGCAATCTTAGCAAGGGCATCAAAACCGTCTATGGCTGTGATGACATCACAACCAACTTTTTTTAGGAGAGTTTCTGCGGTACGCCGAATGGTCTTACTATCATCAATGACCATGGTTTTTAAACCAGCGAAATTATCTTCCATATCGTGATTCTCTTCAAATTAGCTTAATTTAATTTTGTGTTTAATCTAGTATTTATAAAATTATTATACAATGACACATAGCGTTGTATCATATTTAGACCATGCACTCCATCAGCAATCAATTTATAATAAAGCAGTTTAAGGCATAAATCTAAGAGATTAACCAAAGAATAGTATAAAAATTTAAATGTAAGAAGCCAAAAGCCAATCGCTTCACAAAAAGAGAATAATTCTTATGACAAAAATCGGTTTTGTAATGGACCCCATTGAAGGGGTAAATCCTAAAAAAGATTCAACGCTTGCTATGATGATAGCGGCACAAAAAAAGGGTTGGAGTATTTTTTATATAAAGCAACAAGATCTATTTGTTGCTAATGGCAAAGCTATGGCAATCGCACAAGCCATCCAAGTCAATAAACAACAAACGCCTTTTTATAAACTAGCTGATGAAATGACCATCACACTATCTGATCTTGACGTTATTATGATGCGCAAGGATCCACCCTTTGATAGTGAATACATTTATAGCACCTACATACTTGAGCTTGCAGAAAACGCCGGCAGTCTAGTGGTGAATAAACCTCAAAGCCTACGTGATGCTAACGAGAAGCTTTATACCGCTTGGTTTCCAGACTGTTCACCTACTACCCTTGTTAGTAGTAGAGGTGATTTACTGCGCAATTTCATCGCGGAGCAACAGGATGTCATATTAAAACCTTTGGATGGTATGGGTGGTGCTTCAATATTTAGAGTTCGTGCAGATGATCCTAATATTGGAGTGATATTGGAAACATTAACCGAGCACGGTACTCAGTTAGCCATGGCACAACGGTTCATTCCAGAAATAACGGAAGGTGATAAACGTATCTTGGTGATTGATGGTACAGCCGTTCCCTTTGCGCTAGCACGTATCCCTGCCAAAGGTGAAACCCGGGGTAATTTAGCAGCGGGCGGAACCGGTGTCTCGGTGCCATTATCTGAAAGTGATTATCAAATTGTAGAAAAAGTAGCCCCAACGTTGGTTAGTAAAGGACTAATATTTGTCGGATTGGACGTTATTGGTTCAAGCCTAACTGAAATCAATGTTACCAGTCCAACCTGTATTCAGGAGCTAGATAATGCCAACAATTTAGATATCGCAGGCCAATTAATGGATGTGATTGAGGCAAAACTGGCGAACTAATGCGCGTTTTCTTTGTTGTTATCAGTCTTTGCAGTCTTATTGCCTGTACTGACCCGGTAGAACCGGTGCATAAAACTAAAATATTGAGTTTTGGTACCTATGTTGATGTCTCTATCTCTGGTGTCAACAAACAGCAAGCGTCCATTGCAATTCAACGCATTGAGCAAGAACTAGACTATATGCACCAGCAGTGGCATGCCTGGCGTCCAAGCTCTATTACACAATTGAACGCTCAACTTCAGTCACAAAAAGAATTTCAAATTCAACCTGACCTATTGCCTTTATTAATCCAATCAAAGCTTTTATACCGTCGCAGTAATGGCTACTTTAATCCAGCCATCGGAAAACTTATCGAGTTGTGGGGCTTTTATAAAGATGACCCACAAAGCAATCTCCTCATACCCGAAACAAAAGCCATTGAATCGCTGTTAAATTCATCCCCGAATATGGATGATATTATAATTCAAGACAACTTGGTCCGTGGCAGCAACCCGCATATTCAAATTGATTTTGGTGGTTATGCCAAAGGCTTTGGTGTCGAGCAATTAGTAAAGCAGTTGCGCGCAAATAATATCAGTAATGCACTTATCAATGCGGGTGGAGATATAAAAGCCATTGGTTCTGTGATCAATAGACCTTGGAAAATTGCCATCCAAAATCCTCACAATAGTTCGCCACTTGGCTGGGTCAATCTAAACTCTAATGAAAGTATCTTTAGTTCAGGAGACTACCAGCGTTTTTTCGAATACCAAGGTAAACGTTATCACCACATTATTAATCCAAAAACTGGCTACCCATCAAGCAACGCAAAAGCTGTCACAGTAATAACAGAAGATGCTGCCGAAGCTGATGCTGCAGCCACTGCCTTAATGGTCGCACCAAAGGCTGAATGGTTTTCGCTGGCAAAAAAGCTGCAGTTAGATCATGTTTTGATTGTTGATTCCTCAGGTAAATTGTATTGTGATGACTTATTTGCTAAAAGGCTACAGCTTGTAGAGCAACAACAGTTAAACCTACTCGGTAGTATTAACCCTAGGCAGAACTCAGGAACCTAATGCAAAAGCGTCTCAAGAAGAATCCAGTTGTTGTTACCAGCTCTGATAGAATGAGTTTTAGTATCTTTCTTGCTGCTGCATTTCATATTCTTATTCTGCTAGGAATAAGCTTTGCTATGCCTGATAAAGTCGCTGAAAAATTTCAACGCACATTGGATGTTGTTCTTGCCACCAATTTTTCTGATGAGCGCCCAGATGAAGCTGATTTTATTGGTCAGGCCGATCAAATGGGCGGCGGCGAAAGTGACAAGATCGAAAAACTTTCAACGACAGAAATTACGCCCTTTCCAGACGACAGTCCAAATCAGGTGACACAACCTCCTGAGTCGGAGGTCCTTAAACCAAAAGTTGAGCAACAGAAACTTATAGAGGCAGATATTAGCAACCTCGAAACGGCTGAGCCAGACACGCAACCAGATGATCCTAAAGAAGCTGTTGACTCACCTTTAGTTCAGTCGATATATGAACGCAGCAGAGAAATAGCAAGTCTGACAGCCCAGTTAGAAGCTGAACGTAATAACGCGGCTAAAAAACCAAAGCGTAGGCAGATATCTGCTTCAGTGCACCGCTCCTCCGATGCGCTATACTTAGATAGATGGCGCAGGAAAATAGAACGGATAGGAAATTTAAATTATCCTGAAAAGGCCAAAAGATTAGGGATCTACGGCAGTTTGACCCTAAAAGTTGCCATTAATCCTCAGGGAACTGTTAATGAGATCCTTGTATTACGTAGTTCTGGCCATAAGATATTAGATGATGCAGCAATTCGCATTGTACGGTTGGCAGCGCCATTTGCACCGCTAACTAATGAAATTTTAGTAGACACAGATATTTTGGAAATCATAAGAGTATGGCAATTTCTACCCAATCATCAGATGAAAGCTCAATAAAAACTGATTTCCCTAGTTTGATGAATCATTTTCTGGTCGCCATGCCTGGGTTAGAAGATCCTTTTTTCAAACAAACCGTAAGCTACATTATTCAACATGATGAGCAAGGTGCCATGGGTGTCATGCTAAACCAACCAATGCCTATTCAGACATCTGAGCTACTTGAGCAACTTGGCTTTAATCCGAATCAAGGCATAGCGCAACAGGATGTATTATCTGGCGGACCTGTTCAGATTCAACGCGGATTTGTTTTACATCGGCCGCACGGTGAATGGGAATCCAGTATGCCAATCAATAAAAATGTAGCCATAACCACCTCTTTAGACATACTAGAGGCAATTGCTAATGAGCAAGGTCCAGAAGAATATCAATTACTACTCGGCTATGCCGGCTGGGACGCCGGGCAATTAGATCAAGAAATGCTTGATAACTCATGGCTGACTGTTCCCGCCAATGAAGAGCTACTGTTCGAAACTGCCGTTGATGAGCGATGGCATAAGGCCAGCGAATTGATTGGCATTGATATCAATCGCCTTACTAATAATGCAGGTCATGGTTAGTGTCGAATAAACCAGATCAAATTCTTGCCTTCGATTATGGCGAAAGAAAGATGGGCGTTGCAGTAGGTCAATCAGTCACGGCAACTGCCAACCCACTCGAACCTCTAAAAGCCAAATCAGGCCAACCGAGTTGGGAAATCGTTGCAATACTCCTCGATGAATGGCAGCCCGATTATGTTGTAGTAGGCTGTCCTCTAAACATGGATGATAGTGAGCAGTTACTAACTAAAAGAGCTGCTAAATTCGCTAATCGACTCCACGGACGCTTTGGAATTCGTGTTGAGCTGATGGATGAACGGCTCACCAGTGTTGCCGCCCGAGAAGAGTTATTCGAACAATTTGGTTATCGTGGTTTGAAAAAACACTCCATAGATAGTATAGCCGCCTGCCTTATTCTGGAGTCATGGTTTCGTGATAATTACGGCGACTGAGGTTAATGCCTTAGGTCGCACACCTAAGGGACAATTATTTCAGTTTCAATCATCAAATGGCGCTTCTGCAGGACAATATTTAAGTTCTGACAAACAGCCCATAAGCATTCTACAATGCTATCAGACTGCTGAGCAATTCCAGTGGCTTGTTCATGTTGAGTCCGATGCTGTAATCGTATCGGGCCAACAATTAATACTGCATGGTAAAGCCGTGGAAATTAACCTCTCCGAGCCAAGCTATATTCTCTGCGAAGGAATGGGCATCGGAATATTTTTACATTGGCTCGATTGTTATCGTCAGACTGTGGGAGAAAATCAGGCCAGAAAATTTTGTCATCGTGTATTCTTCTATGAAACCGAAGCATTTTTCTTCACTCCCACCCCTTCTGAAATATTAACGCCTGAACTTCCAGATAATATGATCGCGGCAATACCCTTATTAGATGATTTAGGTATTCCTTCTAGATTATGTTGTGGCAAATTCAGACCGGGTTGTTTTGAAGGAGACCTAACCTTACTGGCAGAAGAATTGAGTACTCAAATACCTTGGGTTGGATTAATCGAGAATAAAACCAATCAAAGCCTAAACGAAAAACTGGGCGAAGCCGCCCAGTTGTTAGATATATCAAAATCTATCTAAAACTCTGTATCTTCTAAATTTAGACCATCTGTTGTTAAGTTTAACTCGCCATCACCATCTGTTTGGTCGAGCTTTATCATAAGTCTTAAATCATTCGGTGAATCAGCATAAGAAAGCGCATCTTCGTAGGTAATCTCACCGGAATTAAATAGCTTAAACAATGCTTGGTCGAAGGTCTGCATGCCATGTTCTGTAGATTTGGACATCAACTCCTTCATCATATGAACTTCGCCCTTACGAATATGATCCGACATAAGTGGCGTATTTAGCATGACTTCAATTGCTGCGCGACGACCTTTACCGTCTGGCGTGGGTATTAACTGCTGAGCGACAATGCCGCGTAAGTTCATCGACAGATCCATCAATAACTGATCTCTTCGATCTTCTGGGAAAAAGTGCAGGATTCTATCCATTGCCTGATTGGCATTATTGGCGTGTAGCGTACACATACAGAGATGGCCTGTTTCAGCAAATGCGACTGCATATTCCATAGTTTCGCGAGTACGAACCTCACCAATCAAAATAACATCTGGCGCTTGACGTAGGGTATTTTTAAGTGCCACCTCAAAGGTATTGGTATCAATACCAACTTCACGTTGGGTAATAATACATTTATCATGATGATGCACAAACTCAATTGGGTCTTCAATACTAATGATATGACCTGTCGAATTTCTATTACGGTAACCGATCATTGCTGCCAATGAAGTAGACTTACCTGTGCCCGTCGCACCAACCATAATCACCAGGCCGCGTTTGGTCATGGAGATATCGTTTAAAATGGGTGGTAGGCGTAACTCTTCCGTTGTTGGAATCTTAGTTTCAATGCGACGCAGAACCATTCCAATATGATTGCGTTGTTGAAATGCACTGACACGAAATCGACCAATACCATGAGCCGATATCGCAAAGTTACATTCACGAGAAGTTGAAAAATCCTTACGCTGTTCCTCGTTCATAACACTAAGAACGACTTCACGAGCCTTCTCAGGGGTTAAAGCCCGCTGAGTTACCGGTACAACCTTACCGTGAATTTTAATACTTGGAGCAACGCCGGCAGTAATAAACAGGTCAGATGCCTGCTTGCTGACCATCAACTTTAATAAAGCTTCAAAATCCATCTGTTTTCCCGAATATTATTTTATTTTAAACCAATCTAATCTAACCCTAATTGGTTAAATTTAAAAGTCTTCTCTGTTTTTAGCTTTTTCACGTGCATCTTTACGAGTAACCAAACCTTTGCCCAACAACTCTTTTAAACACTGATCCAAAGTCTGCATACCAACATTCAGACCGGTTTGAATGGCACTGTACATCTGGGCGACCTTATCCTCGCGGATTAGGTTACGAATTGCAGGCGTACCAATCATAATTTCGTGTGCTGCTATACGACCACCACCAATTTTCTTCATCAGGGTTTGTGCAATTACTGCCTGAAGTGATTCAGATAACATGGAACGAACCATGCCTTTTTCTGCAGCAGGAAATACATCAATAATACGATCAATTGTTTTCGCCGCTGAGGTGGTGTGCAAGGTTCCAAAGACAAGGTGGCCCGTTTCTGCCGCTGTAAGTGCCAATCGGATAGTTTCTAAATCACGCAGCTCACCAACCAAGATGATATCGGGATCTTCACGTAAGGCTGAGCGAAGTGCTTCATTAAAGCCTAAGGTGTCTCGATGAACCTCACGTTGATTCATCAAACATTTGCGTGATTCATGAACAAATTCGATTGGGTCTTCAATGGTTAATATGTGCTCATAACGAGAGTCGTTAATATAATCAATCATTGCTGCCAGAGTCGTCGATTTACCTGAGCCAGTTGGACCCGTCACCAATACTAAACCACGCGGCTTGTCTGAAATATCTTTAAAAATCGAAGGCGCTGATAAATCTTCTAAAGTCAAAACCTCTGAGGGAATGGTACGAAAGACTGCAGCAGCACCACGGTTCTGATTGAATGCGTTAACACGAAAACGTGCTATACCAGGTAGTTCAAAAGAGAAGTCAGTTTCAAAGAACTCTTCATAGTCCTTACGCTGCTTATCATTCATGATGTCATATATCAAACCATGAACCGTTTTGTGATCAAGAGGAGGAATATTAACCCTGCGCACATCTCCATCAACACGAATCATAGGCGGCAAATCGGCCGAAAGGTGTAAATCTGAGGCTCGATTTTTTACGCTAAAAGCTAAAAGCTCTGTAATATCCATTGATTAATCCTTACAATCACAAAACACTATAAAGTCAGTAACGCTTATTCTAGTAGATAAATATGAACATTGCATACAATCTTGACAAGGTTTTACAAAGAATTGATGAATCGGTCAATAAATTACCAAATAAAAATGCCCAAGTAGCCCTTCTTGCCGTTTCAAAAACGCGCTCATGGGAAAAAATACTTCAAGCCTATGAACAGGGTCAACGTCATTTCGGTGAAAGTTATGTCCAAGAATCTATCGAAAAGATAAACAAACTCAAAGATTATGATATTTGTTGGCACTTTATTGGCCCAATCCAATCCAACAAAACCAATAAAATCGCCCAACACTATGATTGGGTCCACAGTGTGGATCGCGTCAAAATTGCGCAGCGACTTTCTGATCAACGACCAGATAATATGCCCCCTATAAATGTCTGTGTGCAATTAAATATTTCCAACGAAGATTCAAAATCCGGAGCTGGAGTAGAACAATTATTGGAATTAGCACAGATCATAGATAAGCTACCAAACTTAACCTTGCGCGGTTTAATGGCCATTCCTCAAAAATTATCGGACTATGATTCACAAACAAAAATCTTCGCAGAATTACATAATTATTACCAACAGATGAGAAAACAATTTGATACGGTAGATACGCTTTCAATGGGAATGAGCCAAGACCTAGAGGCAGCCATTGCAGAGGGTAGTAACATGGTACGTATTGGCACTGATATATTTGGTCCAAGAGATTAAAATCCAAAAGGCATTATAGATGGAACAACTAAAAATAGGCTTTATCGGCGCAGGGAATATGAATGGCGCCATTATCGGTGGTTTGGTGAATTCGGCATACCCGACGAAAAACATCATGGTCTCCAATCCATCCGAGGGCAAACTGAATAATCTCAAAAAGCAATATTCTGTGTTAACAACACAGGATAATACTACCGTAGCTAGCTTTGCAGAGGTGCTGATACTGGGTGTAAAGCCATACAATATAGAAGCCATCTGCAAAGAAATAGCACCGCACATTTCAAAGCCATTAATTATCTCCGTCGCAGCCGGTAAGACCATTGCCAGCATTGAAGCCCTTTTAGGCGCTCAGCAAGCAGTCATTCGCGTTATGCCAAATACGCCCAGTCTGATCTCTAAAGGTGCTGCTGGATTATTCGCCAATCAAAATACGAAGGCACATCAAAAATCATTTGCTGCTCAACTATTCCAAGCCGTAGGTATCACTGAATGGTTAGACACTGAGGATAAAATCGATTTAGTCACCGCACTTTCAGGAAGTGGCCCTGCTTACTTTTTTTATTTGGCAGAAGCCATGATTGCTTCGGCAGTCGAACAAGGTATGGATAAAAACCAAGCCACCAACCTAGTAACTCAAACTGCCCTTGGAGCCGCCGCTATGCTCGATCAAGATGGTGCCGATGCTGAAGCATTACGAATTGCAGTCACCTCACCCAATGGTACAACTGAAGCAGCCTTGAATGAATTAAATTCAAATCAGGTCAATCAAAGCATCAAGTCCGCCGTGCTAGCTGCCTATAATCGCGGCCAGCAACTAGCCAAGGACGACTGACTTGTAATCAGTAGGTCCCCAGTTCGATTCCGGGAGTCGGCACCATATTCAAAAGCCCAGCTTATGCTGGGTTTTTTTGTGTCTGAAAGAAAATCATAGATGAAATTTGAGTAAAAGTGATTTCCGATTTTCATTCGAACAACTCAAAACTGAATCTTAAGATGCTCCTCTCTGTTCCAGAGTGGATCCCTCTGGGATTTTTCAGGGTGTGATGTTCATGAGGATTTCGGAATAGGGCAGAGGGAAAGAGTCTCGGAATCGATTAGGGGAAGTTCATGGGATGGCACTGTCAACTTAACTGCAAGCCTGTATCATATTACAGATGAAAACTTATAAACGCTATCGTTACCCCAGCCAAATCATCAGCCATGCAGTCTGGCTCTATCACCGCTTTACCCTTAGCTTTCGTGATATCGAAGATATCTTGTCTGCTCGTGGTGTAATTGTATCCTACGAAACCATTCGCCAGTGGTGCCTGAAAATAACTACTCCCATAACGAGACAACTCAAAAAGAAACAAGGTGAGCTTGGTGATGAATGGTTCTTAGATGAAGTTTTCATCAAGCTAAATGGCAAAACTCACTATCTATGGCGAGCAGTCGACCAAGATGGCTGTGAACTAGATGTATTCGTTTCAAAGAGCCGTAATAAAAAGGCTGCACTAAAGTTCTTCAGGAAACTATTCAGAACTCAACCCAGACAACCAACTGTAATCATCACAGATAAACTCCCTAGCTATGGAGCTGCATTACGTGAGATTGGACTTACAATTAAACACAATACTCGGCAGTATGAGAACAACATTGCTGAGATATCACACCAAAAAATAAGGCAACAGCAGAGACAGATGAGAAACTTTAAATCCATTAAACACGCTCAAATATTTCTGGCGAATCATGGTTTGATCAACAATCTTTTTCGTAATCAGCGCCATTTAGCTAAAGCCAGCACTTATCGATTATTGCGAGAAGAATCATTTGATACATGGGCACAAACTAGTTGCGCCAAGAATTTAGTGATAGCTTAAATATTCAGCAATCTTTGATACTTCTTTAAATGTCAGAAGTTAAGTTGACAGTGCCCTCAAGATCACCGAGTCGAATTCTATTTACTTAATAAGCCTATCCAAGAAAGTAGTTAAGTATCTTGTATGAGCATCAATCGATCAGCGGGTAATTAAAACTCATACTCTAGAGATAGGCGAAACGTATGATTTTTATCATTGTGGCCAACTTCAAAAATTAATCCCGCTTCCCACTTCAATTGCTTTTGACCATCAAAGCGTTTATTGCCAACCACGGCTGGACCAATACCTTGATAGTTCTCACCGGTATATACCTCAATCGCCGGTTGAAGTTCTGGTATCCAACGATAGCGATATTGCGCTCTAAACTCAGATTCCCACTCACTTTCGATAGCCTCGCCCCATTCATAGATAGCGGATAAATTTAAAGTCAGACTGCTCTTACCCAGTTCTTTTTCCATGATAAGTGCAGTGGTTGTCTCCCAGTTATCAGCCGACTTTTCTTTTTCTAACTCAAACAACATACCCCAATCAGCCCAGTATTGACCTTGTTCTGTCATCATCCAGCGAGCTTCAACTTCATATGAGCGCAGATCAAAGTTACCACTCCCATCTCTCTCACCAATTAAATAGGTTTCGATTGAGACTGATTCAGATATCGCCACACCATAACCCAAGCGGTGCATCAGTAAATGCCCCACATCGAGATCATGCGAGGCAATACGCCATTCAAATTCACGCTCATTAGGAAGTACATAGGGATGATAAACCTTGTCAACAACCATCCCATCAGCACTCAGTAATGAGTTACATAGGGCAACCAATAGAAATAAGGTTTGACCTAGATATTTCATAATGACACCTTTTTCTCCCTCAGAAATGAGGATAAATTTTTTGCTTTTAGCTTAATTAAAAAGAAAACCAGTCCAATACTGAATAAGTAACAATAGAGTTGCCAATAAATTGGAGTCGCCTCATAACCAATAAGACTTCTGAATAAATAACCAAGCACGGTTTGTTCAGATAACCATGCTTCAGTAGACCAAACAATCTCAGCATCAATAAGACCTATTTGGGCGAGCAAATTCGTCTTGACAGCCAACTGAGCAGAGAGAAACCAGCCAGAAAGATACCAAATAACTAATGGAAAATTTTGATGCACCATACGCAACAAAAAATACAATAGAATAGCTAAACTTGCAGAGATGCCAACCCCTACCGCAGTACCCAATACTAACGCTTGAGAAAATGGTTGAGTTTGCCAGAGCACCGTAAAATAGCTAATAAAATGAACACTGGCTGTCATTGACATTAATACTAATATAATAGCAATCAACGAATGAGCTCGATTATGATGTTCAGCATGATCAATAATAACTACTAAAAAGCAGATCATTTGTAGTAGCGTAGTCATAAAAAACAGTAATTCTAGGCCACGTCCGTCTAGACCCATACTTATTGAGTCAATGATAGGTAATAAACACAGTCCAAGTGCAATCCCAAACCCAAGACTTCTTAATAATAATGATGAGCCAAGGTTTGAGTTAAAAAATAAAATTAACACCATCGTGGTGAATAAAAATAATGGCAGCATTTCACGCAAAAAGAGAAATAATGTATTAATGAGCATTATCAGTCTCCTTTTTTGTAATCTGAGCCTTATCTACCGCAACCAATGTTCCGATGGCAGTTGAGCGGTTATACTCGCCAAAAAAATGGTATTCTCCCTTAGTTAAAGGCCCCACATAAAGCACGGCTTTACGGCCAGGAAAAATCACTTTTTCTCGGTTCAAATCAAAGCTGTCAAACTCTTCAATACTACTATCATTATTCTTAATCTCTAATTTGAATTTGGTGTCACTAGGCACATCAAGACGTGCAGGAAAAAACAAATGATTCTCAATAGTCAACGAATAAATGGGCAACTCAGAAGCGATTAGTTGTGCACTACAGACGAATACCATCAGTGTTAATTTATTGATGAAGCGACGTAACCTTAGTTGATTATTCATCATAATGAATTCACGGATGAAAGACTTGAAACTGCCAACCCAACGTTGACCTTTAAGCCACCGAGTTTATCTGAGCGACCCAGTGTTATTGTGCCATGATGCAAATCGACCGCCTGTTTTACAATAGCCATACCCAAGCCACAACCGATAATACCAGAGTTGTGCTTATCACCTTGTATTCGATAAAACCTATCTAATACTCGAAGGTACTCCTGCTCTTCGATGCCGGGTCCTGAATCTTCAACTATCATGAAAACTTGACCTTCTTTAGACTCGATTGAAAGCAATATCTTGCCCTCATTCGGAGTATATTTACTGGCATTACTCACTAAATTATTCAACATGGACATCAGCGCAAACTCATCACCTAAAATAGTCTCAGTGAGGTGTATTAGCTCAATACTTTGGTCTTTACTACTAATTAAGTCATAATTTTCTGAAATAGCTCGTTGACATAAGTTAGTCACATCCAGACTGACAAATGAGGCTTTAAAATGATCCGGTTGGGTACGATTGAGTAGTAAAATTTGCTCAACAACATGTGACATTCTTTGAGTCCCTTGTTGCAAAGGTTTGATCTCTTCTGATAAATCAGGATGTTGCTCTAACAAGTTATGAATATTGACCCTTAAAACTGAAATAGGCGTCCTTAATTCATGTGCCGCATCGGAAGCAAATCGCTTCTCTCGCTCAAAAGCCAGTTCAACCCGACGCGCTAGACGATTGATGGTTATCAATACAGGTCTTAACTCTGCAGGACAGTCTTTCAGGGTGATTTCCGTAAAATCATCTACTTTTTTAGTTTTTAACTTATGCGACAGTGTTTTTAGTGGTGTTAAACTGCGGGTGATTGTAATACTGATTAAAATGGCCAGTGCGAGTGTAGAAAAAACTAATGGCGCCATCGCTGTGACAGCTAATTCCTCCGCCAACTCTAATCGTGTTGATAATGGTTCTGCAACTATCACTCGATAATCAGACTCAGCATCAATTAAACTATAGGTTCGCCAGCGTTGGCTATTAAAATTATTATCAGAAAAGCCTTGCCGAAGTTCACTAATGGGAAGGTTAGTTGCATTGATTGTTTGTGAAACCAGATTATTTCCAGACCATACCTGATAAGCATAGGCCTGATTATTATCCTTATTAATTATTTTATATTCTTTTACAGAGTTGAGTATTTGAGCATAATTTGCCAGCTTTCTGTCAAATATCTCATTGGATTTGCTAACACTTAATCGATAACTACTTAATGCCGCAGAGAAAGACACCAAGATCATGACTGAAAGAATCATTAACAACAAAAATCGTCTAATACTCACGCTTTGCGAACCGAATAGCCGACACCACGGATGGTTTTAATAAACTGTTCAGGTAATTTTTTGCGCAAATGATGAATATGCACTTCTACCGCATTTGATTGAACCTCTTCACCCCACTCATAGAGTTTCGACTCTAATTGTTCACGCGATAATATGCGATCACCATTTTCCATCAATGCTTTTAATACCATAAACTCTTTACGTGCCAAATCAACGGGCTCGTCATCTATATGTAAAGAGAAGTTTGTGGTATTTAAAGAGACTGATTTAATATTGATCAATGCGCTACTGCTGGTTCCAAGGCGCCGCTCAATGACTCTCAGACGAGCAAATAGCTCAGACATTTCGAATGGTTTTGTTAGGTAATCATCAGCACCGAGATCAAGTCCAGAAACCTTGTCATCCGTAGAGCTCCTTGCAGTTAGAATGAGTACCGGCAAGTCTGAGTTGATATCTTTAATTGATCGGAGAACGTCCATTCCATCCATATCAGGCAAGCCGAGGTCAAGAATGACAGCATCACAATCCTTAGCCTCAACAACTAAAAGTGCTGGTTTCCCAGCACTGACATGAACCGTGACAAATCCTTTAACTTGAAGGGCTTTATGAATGGCTTCTCCAAGTTGCAGATCATCTTCAACCAGTAATAATCTCATCGTTTATTTTCTAATTTTTTTCTTCAATTTCTTAAGTAATATTTCAATTTCTTTTCGTCTACCTTCATCAGCAATAGGCCGATCAGGACGTTGTTTCGCTTGCTTTGCACGCTCAAGATATTTGAGTGCATCTTTATACTTTCGTTCATTATAAAGGAAGTCAGCATAAAAATAATTTGAATCGATTCCATCAGGGTTAATTTCTAACGCCTGTATAAATAACTTTTTGGCTTTTTTATCACTTCCAAAGCCCAAAGGCCACCCTGGCACATTACTATACAGAGTACCTAAACTCGTATAGGCAGAACCATTCAAAGCAGCTCCATTAATCTCAATAGCCTGTTCAAATGTTTCTTTGGCTTGCTCAGCAATAGATAAAGCACCTAATCCACCTTTAGCGCCAGCCAATGTACTCAAGCTAATGCCCTTCCAGATGATATACTCAACATCCTTCGGGTTACTAGCCAGATGTTTCTCAATATCTGAGATTAACGACTCAAAGCCTTCAACTTGGGCGTCATCTTTCATTTGATAGTTAACCTTAGCCCATTGCTGTTGTATATCAAGCAATGCCATATCTGCCTGTGTATTAACAGCAAACATGAGTGTTATTAGTACTAACAAACATTGTGTGAATAATTTTTTCATCATTATTTCCTTAAAGTTTATTTTGCTTTGCATACTTTATAATTGTGCTATGTTTTCTAGACAGGGCATTGTCGACAAGACCTGGAAGGAAGCCGTTTAAGCGGCAAAAAAACGTTTCCGGCCACCCCACGACTTTCCTTCGACCATCTTTTTTAAGAAATGTAAGTAATGCCTCAGCCACTATCTCAGGAGAGTCCACTGTATTTCCTAAGGCTTCGTTTAAATGATCAACGGCACTAGAATTAAAACTCGTTTGTGTTGCTCTTGGAGCAAAATATTTTATGCTGACGTTACTTTTTAAATATTCCCTTTGAAGTGCTTCAGTAAATCCTCGAAGTCCAAATTTACTGGCGCAGTAGCTCGAAAATCCAGCAAAACCGATACTGCCAAAGGCAGAGCCCACATTAACTAGGCAAGCATTTTTTCGAGTCTCTAAGATGGGTAAAACGGCGCGACTTAATAACATAGGTACCGTTAAGTTTAACTCGATGGTATGACGAATATGTTCGGCAGACTGAGAACAAAATTCTGAAAAACTTGATGTACCTGCTGCCTGAATTATCATGCTCAGGCCTTGATTGTTTTCAGCCGCATCAGTAATACTCGCTATTCCTTCCTGAGTTGCTATATCTGCTAGCAGTATTTGATGTTTATTTCCTAAACTATTATTAAGTTTTTCTAGTGAAGCCGCATCTCTACCCACCAACACCAAAATGCAGCCCGCTTTATCTAGCGCTATTGCCATCGCCTGCCCAATCCCGCCTGAAGCGCCAGTGAGAAGACATGTCATATTTTTTAACTCCATAAATACCTCAAGACCCCGTTAGGCGACGTCAGCTAACTTTTGAGAGTGATCTAACTCTCGAAACATATTGCCATATAAATGATAAAACCGTTTGGCTGCATAAATGATGGTGGCTTGTTCATGCGAGTCATCTATTTGATTCATTAGGTTTTGGAAAAAAACCACATGCTCTTGATCCAATGATCCATGTGAAAGCAGATAACTAAAAGCTGATTTAGGTAAAGATAATGACCTGGCAATGACAGAGGCCGCATTGTCAGCAAGTGCAACACTAGTGCCTTCCAACACATGTACCATACCAAAAAAACTTAGTGGACCTATTCTTTCTATACTGTCATAAGCATAGGAAACTAGCAGTTCTGTTGAGAAATTAGGCGTACAAATGCGAGCTCTTTCTTTGTCATCACCACAGGCTTGAATGTCATTTAATACCCACTCCTGATGTCCAAGTTCTTCTTCAATATATTCAGCAATAGCGTTTCGCAACCACTCTTTTGAGTGTGGAATTTTTCCTCCAACAGTCATCAATAGTGGCGTCGTATGCTTAACATGATGATAGGCTTGATGTAAAAATGACAGGTACTCACCAAGACTTATCTCGCCTTTAAGACTGCGTTGAATAATTGGAATGTTAATCAAATTTTGGCGTTCAGCCTCTGTCTCTTTTACTAAAATGTCATAAAAACCCATGTTTAAATCTCCTAACTGCAAGGTTCTAATAAATGACTCATCTTAAATTGCGTTAGGACGTCATCACAATCGTATAACGCCTCAATTTCCGATGAAAATGTGGTCAGTATTTGCTTTCTATTAGGTCGGCCATTATCAGTAAAGAGACCGCACTCTGAAGTCATTGGTGCATCAAGCACAAGCACCTGTTTAATTTGAGCATAATCAGGAAGTTCCAAATTAACGGCGTTAAGTGTGGCCAGTAATTGCTGCTTCGTGGTACTCGGAAAGGGGGATATAATTGCAATGCAATGAGGTTTCGAATCACCGAACACAACCGCCTGTTGTATAGTGCCACCACTGAGCAACTCTGATTCTGGCCACTCAGGACAGATGTTTCTGCCAAACGAAGATATCAACTGATTTTTTCTACGTCCCTCAAACCATAGAAACTGTTCATTATCTTCACTGACGAGATCTTCTGTGGCAACTACCGTTGGGTACCAACTGGATTCATCACCCAAGTAACCAAGAAAATTATTGCCCTTAATCATTAATTCACCGTCTTCGATAAAACAATCGACATGATCTAAAATCTGACCTATAGAGCCTAGTTTATTGTTAATGGAACGATTCAAGGCAACAACTGAACCGCACTCTGATAATCCATAACCTTGAAATACTGGCAACCCAGCACGACTCGCCTGAGCTAATAATGCAGGAGTCACGCGAGCGCCACCTACGGCAATAAATTGTAAGCTTTTGGGAGGTATCCACCCCTTTGAACAAGCACTCACGAGCACCATTAATAATTCCGGAACTACAATTAAGGAGTCCGGTTGATAGGCTGATATTTGCTGCAACAGTTTTCTAGCATCAAGTAGGCGACTTCCAACAAAGCCTAAACTCTCATTAGAAGGGGCATAGACAGCCCCTCCGTTCATTAGAGGCGCATAAACACCCGCGACATTTTCTAACAATGTCGGAAGCGGTAATAGGTTCATATGAACCGGCTTTTCTATATTCACTGCCGCTGAGATAGCTCTTGCTGTAGCGATCATAGTTTGTGTTGAGAGGCACACACCCTTTGATTGTCCCGTCGAGCCACTGGTATAGGTGATTTTTGCGGTTTCCCTAGGTAATTTAATAACCGTATGTTTAAGCCTTTGAAAATAAATGGCTAGAAATTCAGTCGCATCTGTCATCACTGTAGGCTTATCGGTAACGATTAAACCGACTCCTGCTTGGCGCAATACATAGTCACGTTGCTTATCGGTAAAAAAGGAAGGAATAGGTACAACCGGAATATCGGCAGCAAGCGCAGCCAAATCAAATAAAATCCACTCAATACCATTAGACATATCAATCGCTAAAGAACCTGTAACATGGGATTCTAACCAAGCCATACGTGCTTCGATTGCAATCAATAACTCTTTATAACTAAGAGTTAATCCCCCTGATGATAAGGCCGTATCAGCCGATGGGTTGATTAGTTTTCGCCACAACATCTTAATTTCTTAACGATTGCGCAATTGTATCGATGTCAACTAGGTTTTTTGAAATTCGATGCTGTAATAATTCTGACGATTGAATTAACTCTTGAATCGATACTATGCTCAACCGCATAATAATCGGATTACAATCGTAGTAATTTCCCCATTCTGATAAAGAGTCACCCATGCGACTGCCATCGGCTTCTACAATGGGGTAGAGGTCAGCGCCAGCGGTCTTTAATATTGTTGCAACCTGTGCTGTGGCACAAAATACCATTTCTCTAAATCCAGCCTCATACAACGCGCTAGCAATCACTAGAAATAGTAGCAAAGTGGCGTGCCGACTTGTACTAACCAAATTGCCAACTTCTACAATGTGTTCACGAGGTATATTTAAAGCTGGATGTGCCTGCTCAATGGGCATGTCTAAATAGTGTTCAATAAATAAATTCTCAGTGGCAACTCGAATACCCACGCAGGCGCTAATATTAGGGTGATTAACGGTCACAAGGCTTGGCATAAATTCTCTGATGCAAGCGTTATGAACTTTTGAGAAGCGCTGCTGAACAAATGACTCAGCATGAACGCGATTAACGTCATTGAGTTGAAAAACCTGCACCTGAGCAGCAAATTTTACTCTGTCAGGATTATTTTGTGTTAATAATACAGCCATCACGTTCTCGTACTTATCTAGTTAACTTGACGCTAATTTACCGGCTGAAACTTAAGAGAAGCTTAAGGATTGATAATATCCGTCGTTTTATGAGATAAATTCTTTTGCGATTAAACTCGCTAACCTTGATAATTGAGGATAAACCCACCATCTAAATAGCCACTTGATAGATGTCAATATCAGATATCAACTTAAAACGCCTTACCGTGATGGTACTACTCATGTCATCTTTGAGCCACTTGATTTTATTGCCAAACTTGTAGCATTGATACCTAAACCGAGGGTTAACTTAACCCGTTTTCATGGAGTATTTGCACCGAACAGTAAATGGCGGGAGCAGATAACTCTTGCAAAACGAGGAAAAACTAAAACACTTCCTGAAAAAGTGTGCTCTGATAAATCACATGCTGAACGCCACGTCGCAATGGGATGGGCACAGCGACTAAAACGTGTATTCAGTATTGACATCGACACATGCAATGGCACTGTCAACTTAACTGCAAGCCTGTATCATATTACAGATGAAAACTTATAAACGCTATCGTTACCCCAGCCAAATCATCAGCCATTCAGTCTGGCTCTATCACCGCTTCACCCTTAGCTTTCGTGATATCGAAGATATCTTGGCTGCTCGTGGTGTATTTGTATCTTATGAAACCATTCGCCAATGGTGTTTAAAAATAACAACGCCTATTACTAGGCAACTCAAAAAGAAGCAAGGTAAGCTTGGTGATGAATGGTACCTGGATGAAGTTTTTATCAAGCTAAACGGCAAAATTTGCTATCTATGGCGAGCTGTCGATCAAGATGGTTGTGAGTTAGATGTATTTGTATCAAAGCACCGGAATAAAAAAGCTGCAGTTAAGTTCTTCAGAAAACTATTCAAAACTCAACCCAGAAAACCCAGTGTAATCATCACTGACAAACTGCCTAGCTACAAGGCTGCACTACGGGATATTGGAGTAGAAATTAAACACAATACTCGGCAATACGCGAACAACATTGCTGAAATATCACACCAAAAAATAAGGCAACAGCAGAGACAAATGAGAAACTTTAAATCCGTTAAACACTCTCAAAAGTTTCTAGCAAATCATGGCTTAATCAACAATTTATTCCGCCATCAACGTCATTTAGCTAAAGCGAATACTTATCGAATACTGAGAGAAAAATCATTTGAGATATGGACAGAAACTAGTTGTGCCCAGAATTTAGTAATTGCTTAATATTCAACAATCTTTGATATTATTTTAGTCTTCAGAAGTTAAGTTGACAGAGCCTTGTATCAAGACTGGATGAAAAATCATTGGCTGCAACTAATGGACTTAAAAATAAAGACAAAATTGTATCTATAAATAATGAATTAATTTCTCAGGATAAACAACAAGCAAAACGAAACTTAATCAGGCATCCCGGTGATAAAGTATTATCGTTAAAGATTTTAAGAGATGGTAAGTCTAGCCTAATAACCTTTACCCCAACTAAGAAAAGACTGGAAGATATAGAGGGTGTTTGTAGTGGTCAAGTAAAATTGCAATCTGGGAGGAGACCATATATGTCAATACCGATTACAACGAGCTTGTAATTAATTACAATAACACCCATATTGATAACAGCAACCCTATCTATCACAGGAAAAATTAATGCAATCACCCGTTCTGTCTTTAGTAATAACCATATTCAATATCTACATAATGATTGTGCTTTTACGCTTTCTCTTACAATTGTTTCGAGCTGATTTTTATAACCCTCTATCGCAATTCATAGTAAAAGCAACCAATCCTATATTAGCGCCAATGCGTCGATTGATACCAGGTATTGCAGGACTGGATATTTCATCAATAATCCTCGCCTATTTAGTATGCTTACTAAAATTTTTAGCCTTGTACGCACTAACGGGACAAGGGTTTAGCATTGCTCCTCTTTTTTTAGTTGCCGTTGCTGATCTGCTTAGCCAATCCGTTGACCTGATATTTTGGTTAATCCTGGCTAGAGTCATTTTAAGTTGGGTAAGTCCTGGCTTGGGCAATCCAATGGTAATGGTAATTTATCAAGTTTCAGAGCCCATTATGGCACCTGTTCGTAAGATCATTCCGCCTATAGGCGGTCTCGATTTATCACCTATCATACTGATATTAGGTCTGCAGTTTTTATTAAAAGCTATTAACTTTTATTTGCTTGGGCCAATATTAACAATGATGTAAAGGCCTTTAGAATGTCGAATACATCACATAAACACCCTAAATCCAGACCAAAGGTAGTAAACCACAGATAAACGACGTCCTTGTCGTTTTTGTAATATTAGGCTATTTGATATAATTAAAGTCATTTTTATTACTATGAGCAACGCTCTATGCCGCAAGGAACATCGGGGCTACATGCATTAACGGGCCACATCCATAACTTCGAACGTTGGAAGAAGGATCTGAGCCGTTCGTTAAGAAGCTTTCGGCTTTGGTTACGAAGAAACGACCTGTACAGCGAAGCCGTTGATCGACGCTTATATGATCTTCTGTCTGTTCTAAAAAATGACTATGTCACCATTGCCTTTGCAGGTGAATTCTCTCGTGGTAAAACCGAATTAATTAACGCCATGTTTTTTGCCAAGTACGGCCAACGTATTTTGCCATCTCAAGCAGGGCGTACCACCATGTGTCCCACTGAGCTTTTTTTCGACCAACAAAAAAAGCAAACCTATATTCGATTACTGGCTATTGAAACACGCAATGACCCTCGGCCACTTACTGAATTCCGCGACCTTGATGATTACTGGATTGAAGTCTCTCTAAATACAGATTCGGCTGACAGCATGGCTGAATCACTACGCAGAGTCACTGAAACTAAATTGGTTAGTGCTGAAGAAGCCGAGGAATTAGGTTTTAATCCTGAAAAGCTCGACCAACAAGAGGATCTGGTTGAGATTCCTAAGTGGCGCCACGCGATGGTTAGCTTTGACCATCCGATGTTAATGGATGGCCTCTGTATTCTCGATACCCCTGGCTTAAATGCGCTTGGCTCTGAACCCGAACTAACGCTTAGCCTATTACCCAGCGCCCAAGCAGTTATTTTCCTATTGGCCGCTGATGCGGGGGTCACCGCCAGTGATATGGCCATTTGGGATGAACATGTTTCACAATTAAAAAATCGACCAAATCTTGGCCTTTATGCCGTATTAAATAAAGTCGATGTACTCTGGGATGATCTTTCCTCGGAAAAGCAAATACAGGCCAATGTTGATAACGTCATAAAGCATACTGCTGCACAATTAGATATACCTAAAAAGCATGTCATACCTGTCTCTGCTCAGAAGGCCCTACTGGGTCGAGTTAAAAAAGATAAAGAACTGTTCGCCAAAAGTAAATTACAAAACCTAGAAGATATTCTTGCCCATACCATTATGGGAACCAAGGAAGAAAGTCTATGGAGCAATGTCATAACGGATGCCCATGAGGTTGTAAAGGATAGTTTGAACCTGTTGCAAAACCGCCATCATCAACTTAGCAATCAGCGTGATGAATTGACTAATGTCAAAGTCTCCAGCAAAGGACAGTTGGAAACATTAATGGTTCAGTGTGAAGATCGCAGGCAAAAATATAACAACCAGAGTTTAAATTTTAAGCCAAGCCTTAGACTAATGGATAGGCAGGCAACGATGTTGAAAGAGACCCTTGCTCCGGAAAAAATTCAACGTCAGATCGATGAAGCGGCAAAACAGATGCAAGGGGCTAAAAGCACCGTTGGCATGTTAAAAGGGATGCGCCAATTTTTCTTTCAAATTGATTCACTCATGATTGATTTTTGCCATGAAGCAGAACGTTGTAATCGTTTAGCGGAATCTATTTTTGAACGCTATCAAGAACAGCAGGCCATTGAGAATTTTATACCGAGGCAATTAACAGCCAAGAAGTATCGCAGAGAACTAAGTACAATCTTCGCTGACTCAGATCAGTTTAACCGCCATCTTAAATTGGCTTTTTCAGGTCAGAGTAAGGTTGTTAATCGATTCTTCAATACTACCGTTTACAACATCACTCGCTTTTTTGTCGAGACTCGAGAAAAAGTAGACTACTGGGCAACCCACATTTTGTTGCCGCTGAATCAACAGCTTGATGACCAAAAACAAACCCTAGATAAATACCAGTCCGATCTGCAGTCACTTCGATCCAGTGGTTCAAATGTGAGCGGTCAGATAAAAGCATTAAATGCCCTTATCGAAGACATAGAAGCTGAGCTTGAACAGTGCCAAAGTACATTAGATTTGTTAGAACGCTTTAAACCTGAACCTGAAAAAAGTAATATAGTCCAATTCCAACAACGTAAATTCAGCTTTTAACACTGGTATTCATTATGATTAACAACAGCATCCGCCATCTACGGTGGTTTATTGCTTTATTTATAGCACTTTCAGCGCCACTGATGGTAACTCAGGCCGAACAAAAAATTACCGTTACTGACCATGACATACATTATATGGCTTTCACCAGCGCTATGTTAACACCAGAGATAGCTAAAGCTTATGCTATTCAACGCAGTAAAAGTCTTGGTGTTGTTACTGTGTCTGTTTTGAAATCCGCCGATCAAAAGGCGGTTGAAGCATTTGTTCGAGGCCAGGTGCGCAATCCGATTGGGCAATTGCAAGAGCTAGATTTTAAAACCATTAAAGAAGACCAGGCCATTTACTACTTGGCTACCTTTGATTTTGCCAATGCCCAAAAGCTTAGTTTTGATATCTTGGTTAGCCCTGATGGTCAGACTATGAGTCACAGCTTGAAATTCCCGCAGCAACTTTTTGTTGATTAAGTTATGAAAAAAATCGTTTTAGCTTCTGGCAATAAAGGCAAACTACGAGAGTTTAGCCAAATGTTTAGCGAACTTCCTTTTCAAATTGAACCTCAATCTAAGTATCAGGTATCAGATGTTGAAGAGACCGGTTTAAGCTTTGTTGAAAATGCAATTATTAAAGCGCGTCACGCTGCCCAAGTAACTGGCTTACCCACAATAGCAGATGATTCTGGCATTGAGGTGGACGCATTAAAAGGTGCTCCAGGGATATATTCTGCCAGATACGCGGGAGTCGGAGCTGGCGATAAGGCAAACCTAGATAAACTAATCGCCGATACTGCACAGGTTCCCGAGCCTTTGAGAAGCTGTCGCTTTCAATGCGTGTTAGTGTTAATGCGTCATGCAAATGATCCAACACCCCTTGTAAGCCAAGCCAGTTGGGAGGGTGTATTACTGCATCAGCCTGAGGGTGAAAATGGCTTTGGATATGACCCCATCTTTTGGTTGCCTGAACAACAATGTACTTCGGCCCAATTGCCGCCTGAAGTAAAGGATAAACTAAGCCACCGAGGACAAGCTTTGAAACAACTTGTTGATCTAATCGCACAAAGACCATACCTTGTCGGATGACTCCAGGTATCCCACTTAGTCTTTATGTGCATATTCCTTGGTGTATCCAAAAGTGCCCCTATTGTGACTTTAATTCCCATGCCATCAATAACGACATGGATGAGCAGGCCTATGTGCAACAACTATTTCGCAACCTAGAGTCTCAATTACCCTGGGTTTGGGGTAGAACAACCGATAGCATCTTTATTGGTGGCGGTACGCCAAGCTTATTTTCTGGTGATGCCATTAATGAACTCATTTCTGGTATTAGGGCTAGGCTAATGCTTAAGGCCGATCCCGAAATCACTATTGAAACGAATCCAGGTACGGCAGATATCGCCAATTATAAGGCATACCGAGAAGCGGGTATCAATCGCATCTCGATAGGGGTACAAAGCTTAAACTCAAAACATTTAAAAGCACTGGGGCGAATCCATGATGCCAAACAGGCCAAACTGGCAGTAGCAATGGCTAAACAGGCTGGATTTGAACGAATAAACTGTGATCTAATGTTCGGCCTTGGTGGCCAAACTGTTGCTCAGGCCATGGATGATCTGAAACAGGTCATCGAATTACAGCCGGAGCATATCTCCTGGTATCAACTGACCATCGAACCGAATACGGCCTATTTCAACAAGCCGCCTAACAATATACCTAGCGATGATCATATCGCTGAAATTCAAGATCAGGGTCGTGCATTATTGAATCAGGCTGGTTACCAACAGTATGAGATATCTGCCTGGTCGCAACCGGGTGGAGAATGTAAGCACAACCTTAACTACTGGCAGTTTGGCGACTATCTTGGAATTGGCGCTGGCGCCCACGGCAAAATTTCTGATTTCAATGACAATAGTATCCGTCGAATTCGTAATAAAAAACAACCGCATCATTGGCTACAACCAGACTCTGAATTGATTGCTGAACGATCTGCTATCGCATCAGATGATTTGGCTCTGGAATTTTTTATGAACGTCTTACGACTTAATGGCGGCGTTGATCTAGGACTGTTATTTGAGCGCACCGGTTTATTGCCAGCACAAATCAATAACAAAATTACCCAGGCACAAAAACTTGGTTTAATGCACCTAGAATCAAACCGCTATCAGGCCACTGAAAAAGGTTTAAACTTTTTAAATGATCTGATCGCGCTTTTTATGGATGACAGTGAACACATAATTCTTCAAACCGAGGTTTAAAGATTAATTTGCCACGGAATTGCGAATAAACATCAGATCCCATACACCATGGCCAAGGCGCTGGCCGCGCTGTTCAAATTTGGTCAATGGCCTGCTGTCTGGTCTAGGGACGTAGTCACCGGTTTGAGCGGAATTGCTTAACATCGATTCTGCTGATAATACTTCGAGCATTTGTTGCGCATAATTTTCCCAGTCCGTGGCAAGATGCAAAAAACCACCTGGCTTTAATCGACGTACTAATTCAGTAACAAACCCGGCTTGAATCAAACGTCGCTTATGGTGCTTCTTCTTATGCCAAGGATCTGGAAAGAAAATTTGAATGCCATCCAAACTGCTCGGCGCAATCTGTTCTTTGAGCACTTCAACCGCATCACGATTTGAAACCCGTATATTTTTTAACTCTCGAACTCCCATAGCATTGAGCATTGAACCAACCCCAGGACGATGTACCTCAATACCCAAATAATTATTGTCTGAATGACAGGCTGCCTGCTCGACTAATGATTGGCCCATTCCAAAGCCGATCTCTAAAATAGTTGGCGCATTACGTCCGAACACTTCAGCATAATCAAGTATGCCCTCGATGCCGTCAATACAATGGCTCGGCAACAGTTCTTTTAAGGCCTTGCTCTGGCCTTGGGTAATTCGGCCTTGCCGCTTTACAAAACTTCGTATTGTGCGTTTCTGCTCTGACAAAATGCTCACTCGATGATTCTTTTTAGGCGCACAATGCTACCATAAATTGGTGGTCATTAAAGCACCTTAGCTGTTTGAAATAGCCCGGAAACAAGTCAGGACTTTCGTCAAGACTCCGGCTATACTAGTCCTCTATTTTGATTCTTGAAATCTTTTTAAGGAAGCAATATATGATTATGCCAGCCATACCTAATTACCATGCTTTGGCCGTTATGCTGTTAACAGTCATAGCGCTTTGGTTGTTTCGTAAGGATGATGTTCCACTAGAAACATCCAGCCTGGTTATTTTGGTCATACTCGCGCTGGGGTTTAGCTTGTTCCCGTTCTATTCCGATACAGGCGGCATAAAGGCAAGCGAGTTTTTCTTAGGCTTTGGACATAAGGCAATGATTGCTGTTTGTGGCCTTATGATAGCCGGCCAGGGATTAGTTCGTACCGGTGCACTTGAACCCATTGGTAGACATCTGGCCAAACTTTGGCGTTTTTCACCGGCCCTATCGTTATTGCTTACTTTAATCATTGGCGCCATTCTGAGTGCTTTTGTAAACAATACGCCGATTGTTGTATTACTTTTACCCATCCTAATTTCAGTTTCAATCAGAACCAAAACGAGTAGCTCAGGCTTATTGATGCCTATGGGTATGGCCACACTGGTCGGAGGCATGAGTACCTCCATCGGTACCTCAACAAATCTACTGGTAATTTCTGTAGCCGCTGATATTACTGGCAAACAGATGGGCATGTTTGATTTTGCTTACCCAGCCATCTTAGGGGCAAGCATCGGCATACTCTACCTCTGGTTAATAGCGCCCAGATTGTTGCCTGAACGCAACCCACATATGACTGACACCAAACCACGGGTATTTTCAGCCCAGCTTGATGTGTTAGAGGGTAGTTTTGCAGATGGCAAAGCGTTACATGAAATAATTGCTCAGACAGAGGGGCAAATGCGAGTCAATGGTATTAAACGTGGCGTTGATAGAAACCTTATGACCATGCCTGACATCATCATTCACGCAGGCGACAGGTTACGAGTACAGGATACACCCGAGATGCTCAAGGAGTATGAAACCTTACTAGGGTGCGCATTATTCAGTCGCGGAGAACGAGTTGATGAAGAACACCCACTTGAGGAACAAGAGCAACAATTAGCCGAAGTAGTTATTATTCGTGGCTCCCCTCTTGAGAACACCACCCTTGGGCAAATTAATTTTCACCAACGTTATGAAGTAACCACCATCGCTCTACACAGAGCGGGAACCGCTATGGATACCAAACGACGTGGACTTGGCAGCATTAAACTAGAAGTTGGCGATGTACTATTAATTCAAGGCACAGCAAAGCAAATTAGCAAGCTCAAACAGGACGGCGAACTTTTGGTGCTTGATGCCACGACAGATTTACCTCATACAAGAAAGGCACCTGTCGCCTTAGCAATAATGGCTGCCATTGTAGGTTGCGCAGCAACTGGCATAGTACCCATTGAAATCAGTGCCCTAGCAGGGGTGGTTCTAATGCTATTCACCGGCTGTATGAAATGGAAGGACGCTGCCCTTGGTTTAAGCATTCCAGTGGTTATGATTATTGCTGTTTCTTTAGCGCTTGGCTTGGCCTTGGAAAGAACCGGTGGCGCTATGTATCTAGGTGAAATGTACGTTTACCTCACCAATGGCTTTCCACCAATCGTTATTATGAGTGGCTTAATGCTACTACTCGCCTTTATGACCAACGTGATTTCTAATAATGCAGCGGCCGTTATTGGTACTCCCATTGCGATTGCTGTTGCCAACGCAATTAACCAGCCAGTTGAACCCTTTATATTGGCCGTCCTATTTGGTGCCAATATGAGTTATGCAACACCCATGGCATATAAAACCAACCTCTTGGTAATGAATGCTGGCGGCTATAAATTCTCAGACTTTATGCGCATTGGCATCCCACTCATTCTCATTATGTGGCTAAGCTTCACCTTTATTTTAGCCAGTATTTACGACATCGGATGAGCCCGCTCGATTTGCCCCTGACCTTAAATGAGGAACAAGTTAGCCTATTTCAAAGCCAACTATTGACCTGGTTCAAGGATCACGGCCGACATGATCTCCCCTGGCAAACGAATAAAACGCCTTATCGAGTTTGGGTTTCAGAGATCATGTTACAACAAACCCAAGTTAAAACTGCAAGCCCTTATTATCTAAGGTTTATGACAGAATTTCCGAGTCTCTCCAGTCTTGCCAAGGCAAGCCAAGATGATGTACTGGCACTTTGGAGTGGCTTAGGCTATTACTCTCGAGCCAGAAACTTGCATAAGGCGGCACAGGTGGCTGTGGCTGATTTTAATGGCAACTTACCAATCAACCTTGAACAACTGGTTTCTTTACCTGGCATTGGACGTTCCACAGCTGGAGCTATATTGGCATTAAGTAGTAATCAACGTACTCCGATTCAAGATGGCAATGTTCGCCGTGTACTGAGTAGAGTATTTCTAATCGAGGGAGATCTTTCGAAGGCGAATAAACAGAAACTGCTGTGGCAGTTAGCTGATGATTTAACTCCTGAACATGATGTTGCTGACTACACTCAGGCAATTATGGACCTTGGCGCCACCCTATGCACCCGTTCGAAACCTAATTGCACCGATTGTCCTTTCGCTAATTTTTGCCAGGCCAAGGCAGTAGATAAACAAGCAGATTATCCGCAGAAAAAACAAACCAAGCCAATACCTCGAAGGAGTGAATACTTTTTACTCTGCCTAGCGAACGATCAGCTATTGATGGAACAAAGGCCTAACAGCGGTATTTGGGGAAAGTTATGGTGTCCACCAAACTTTCAATCAATTGATGAGGCGAAGCAATTCTGCAACCTTAGGCAGATAGATTGTACTGCAATGACACGGCTAGAGCCGATCATTCATCGTTTTAGCCACTACCAATTAACACTCAACCCAATTGTTGTACAAACAACGAGAGCAAATCAGGTTGCGGAATCGGGCCAGCAGTGGCTAATGCCAGAGCAATGGTTGAAACGCGGCATTCCCACCCCCATAAAACAAATACTTAACTTAATACAGACAGATAATAAGGGATAACCCTATGAGCCGTATCATCCATTGCGCCAAATTAGATAAAGATGCTGAAGGCATGGCATTCGCTCCGTACCCCGGTGATTTAGGCCAGCGAATTTTTGACAGTATTAGCCAAGAAGCTTGGCAAATGTGGCTTAGCCACCAAACCATGTTGATTAATGAGCGCCAATTATCACTGATTAACCCTGATGCTAGAGAGTATTTAGCAACTGAGATGGAAAAGTTCCTATTTGGCGGTGACTTTGATCAAATTGAAGGTTATGTTCCCGAACAATAATTTATTTTTCATAAAATATTCAACTTAAGCTAATATTTTTTTAACGGGCTCTTGACTTAAGAGCCATTCGCGGTTTTAATACGCGACTCTTTACCGAGGCATGGCCAGATAGCTCAGTCGGTAGAGCAGAGGACTGAAAATCCTCGTGTCCCTGGTTCGATTCCAGGTCTGGCCACCATTATTCTAGAAGGCTCAACTATGTTGGGCCTTTTTTTATGGCGATCTAACTCATAACTTGGTTCGTATGCTAGATTTCAATCCTTGCCATCTAAAGTTCATTTATTAATTTGCTATCATCAGAAAATGCTTATATCCTCAGCAACAGTTTTTATTTGGTTCATCCGTATTAACTTTGATTACTAATCATCAACAGTACTGCGAAAAACTGAATAACAGATACAGAGACGGTGTTTGATCTCTGTTAATTCTTAAACACTAAAAGTTTCAAATGGAACCAGAAATTAAAGAATCTATGGCGTCGAGCTAGGCAGTATTAGGCTTATGAAAAATTGGTTATCTAAACATTGGAAGGCAGCTTTATATTGCTATCTTGGCTATTTATTTTCTTGGCTAGGCGGTTGGTTGCTTTCCTTTAATTTCGAAACAATTACCAACATCTCATCTTGGTTCTTCCCTGCTGGTGTGCGAATCGCCTCACTATTGTTCATCCCGAGAAAGTATTGGCCCATTCTACTCTTAGCAGAAATTACCGCTGTATATACTGTTAATACCTCATTGCTTAGTGAGCAGACTGTAATTGAAGTAATATTCTCGACATTCTCGCCGTTCGTTATTATTGCAACGTCTATGTTTGCCTACCTTAGATTCTGGAAAAACGTTCGTTTTAATTCCTTTATACATCTCATTAATCTGATGTTTTGGATTATTATCGGCACAGCAATCAACACCTTAGCCTTTATCTCCTACCTTGTTACTAAGGATATTGTCTCTATAGAGCAATTTTACAGCACCCTATACACATTTATGATGGGTGATTTTATTGGAATATTATTAGTATTGCCCTTTGTTAACTTAATGATAGCGCTACTAACTGATGATCATTTTAATGCCAGTGCTTTTGGCCGTTTGCTTTCAATCTCGGCTGTTTTTATCGTAATCGTTACAGCATTATTGATTGCCCTGCCTCAAAGCGCCGCTTACCTGCCCTATATGTCACTTGTTTTGGCTCTGCTGTTTGCCTATAGAAGCGGCTGGCTCGGCGCATCAGTATCCGTGCTGACCATTGGCACCTTACTGATGATCAGTAGCCTTGTGTCCTCTGAATTTGAAACCATTCTAAACAACCAGTTAGCTATTATTCTTTCATTATTGCTAGGCTTGTTAATCGGCTCATTGCCAGATAATCAGCGTAAAATCAAATATCTACTGGGTAAGAGAAATTAATCGTTAATCAGGACAAAGATAAGCTACACTATTCAATCCTTGTAGATTAATGCTGTTGGATAACCTAATGAAAATATTCAATACCCAATATAACCGCTCTTCGTTATACCCGCAGTTCATTTTTTTACTGATTCTGTTATTGCCTAAACCATTGTATGCAAATAATTTAACACTGTTAGTTCTTGGCGTGGCGCAGGATGCTGGATATCCTCAGGCAGGTTGTTATAAACCACATTGCATGCCAGGGTGGAAAGATAGGAATAAGCGACTTGGAGCAACCTCTCTAGCGATTATTGATAAGACAAATCAAAGCAAATTTATTTTTGATGCAACACCCCAGTTTCAGGAGCAGCTCTATCAGCTCAACACACTTTCTCCTGATGAAGAAACGAAACTCAATGGCATATTCCTTACTCATGCACACATTGGTCATTATACTGGTCTGATGTTTTTAGGTCATGAGGCAATGGGAGCAAAGCAAGTTCCTGTCTATGCCATGCCAAAAATGTCTGAATATCTGAACAACAATGGCCCCTGGAGCCAATTAGTTAATTATCAAAACATCAAGCTAAAGTCGCTAACTAATAATGGCGAGGTAAGGCTTGGCAACCTGAGTGTTACGCCATTCATTGTGCCACATCGCGATGAATATTCTGAAACGGTTGGTTATCGAATTGAGGGCCCGAGCAAAAGCGCTTTGTTTATACCTGATATTAATAAATGGCACCTCTGGCAGCGCAGTCTAGTCGATGAAGTAGCCAAAGTAGATTATGCATTCATCGATGCAACTTTTTATGCTGATGGCGAAATACCCGGTCGCAGCATGGCTGACATTCCTCACCCATTTGTGATTGAATCTATGGCCGTATTTAAAAATGCCTCTGATAAAGAAAAGGCTAAAGTACACTTTATTCATATGAATCATACCAACCCTTTGCTTGATGAAAAATCTAAGGCTAGCCAAAAGGTTGTTCAGGCAGGATTTAACATTGCCCGCACTGGATTAACGCTTAGTCTCTAATGTCGCAGTCAGCTACTGAAAAGTATCTAAACAACTATGCCGAGCAAGAAGTACATTTGCTCAAGGATTTCCCAATACGAACATATAACAATGTTCTCATTATACCGGCCTACCAGGAATCAAAAGCGTTTATCGACCAATACTTAGTCACAGATTATTGGGATCAATCACTGCTAATTATCTTAATCATTAATCAACCTGACGATGATAATAATGAGCTGGCTCAACAGAATCTTTTCAATTCAATCCATGCATCTTCTTATACACTCTGGCAGCAACACCCGCTCTCCTTATTCAAACATAGCGACAACAAGCCCCATATACTTTGTATAAATCGGTTTGAATCTGAGCTGAGATTAAACCCTAAAAAGGCTGTCGGCCACGCAAGAAAAATTGCTGCGGATTGTGCGCTTTATTTAATCCATAAACAGATCATTGCCTCGGACTGGATCTGCAGTACTGATGCGGATGCATCCTTGCCCAAAAACTATTTTTCTGTGGTAAACGAACAAATTAACGCTCAGGCTTTGACCTTTAATTATCAGCACCAAACAGGTGACGACGATCTGTCACGAGCTACCACTGTTTATGAACAGGGCCTCAAGTATTACCAAGCCGGCCTCGAATGGGCTAACTCACCCTATGCCTTTCATAGCTTGGGCAGTTGTATTGCCGTGAACAAACAGGCCTATGTTTCTGTGCGTGGCTTTCCAAAGCGTGCGGGGGGAGAAGACTTCTACCTATTAAACAAGCTCGCCAAGCTCGGTACAATTATTCATCTTGTCGATACTACAATCACTATTGCCAGTAGAACATCTCAACGCGTTCCATTTGGAACTGGACCAGCGGTAGAAAAAATCATGCAATTGCAAAGCATTGCAAACTATCCATATTATCACCCCAATATTTTTATCGAATTAAAAACCTGCTTAAAGGCTTTTAGCAACTTACAAACACAACATACATTGCAAAGCTGGCTCGATTGTTTTAACGAACCAACAACAAAGGCATTGTTAGCCATTGGTATTGAGAAATACTACCAACACCACCTAAAACAAAGTATTAGCCAAAGACGTTTACTGCCTGATCTAAACACCTGGTTTGATGGCCTAACTACATTGAAATATATCCATTATCTTCGCGATCACTATTGGCCTAATATCCCACTATCAGAATCGTTACAAATTGCACCATATTATTCATAAAAACTGCGTTTCCATCTGTCAAATAACATCTTAATGGGGGATAATCTCTGTATGGAAACCAACTCAGGTCGCATCATGTCTCAGAACAAAAAACGTCCTATTTATATTAACATTGCCGGCCATTATTTACTCAGTGCTTCTCTCCTTAACAAAGGCAGTGCTTTCTCAGTTAAAGAGCGTCGTGATTTTAATATTGAAGGCCTAATACCCTGTACCATTGAAACCATCGATGATCAGGTTAAACGTGCCTATTCTCAATTTCTAACCATTGATGATGATTTGAGTAAACATATTTATTTGCGCCATATTCAGGACATCAATGAAACCTTATTTCTGCGTCTTGTTACTCAGTATATTGATACCATGTTGCCGCTTATTTATACCCCAACCGTTGGTTTGGCCTGCCAGATGTTTTCACAGATATATCGAAATAAAAGGGGTTTGTTTTTATCCTTCGAAAATCGTGATCATATCGATAACATCATGCATAACTCAACCAAGCCAAAAACCAAGGTAATTGTTATTACTGATAGCGAGCGTATTCTTGGCTTGGGAGACCAAGGCATTGGCGGTATGGGCATCCCGATCGGAAAGCTGTCGATCTATTCTGCCTGTGGCGGTATTAGTCCTGCCTATACCTTGCCCATTACAATAGATGTTGGCACAGATAATGAAGAGCTCTTAAACAACCCTATGTACATGGGTAAAAGACACAAACGAATACGCGGACAAGAATATTTGGATTTTGTCGATCTATGTCTTACAAGTATTCACCGTCGCTGGCCTAATGCCATCATACAGTTTGAAGATTTTGCACAACATAATGCCACGCCATTATTGAAAAAATACCATGATAAGTTGCTTTGCTTTAATGATGATATTCAAGGTACAGCCTCTGTGACAGTCGGAACACTTATTGCCGCCTGTTATGCGCAGCACAGTAAACTTAGTGATCATCGTATCGTATTTGTAGGCGCCGGCTCAGCAGGTTGTGGTATTGCAGAACAGCTTGTTGCGCATATGGTAGATGAAGGTATGACCTCAGAAGATGCTCATAATGCCATTTATCTGAGTAATAGTCAGGGGCTTGTTCACAGCAACAGCGTTCGTTTACAAGACTTCCAGATGGACTTTGCCAAAACGCCAGAGCAACTTGCAAGTTGGGAAAAACCTAGCGATTACTCTTTAGCAAACATCATTAAAGAGGCAAAACCAACGATCCTTATCGGCGTATCAGGAAGACCGGGGTTAATCACCAAAGAGGCTGTTCAATATATGGCATCATATTGTAAACAACCCATCATCATGCCGTTATCTAACCCCACTTCAAAATGTGAGATTTTACCAAAAGATGCAATTAAGTGGACCAACGGCAAAGCTATTGTCTCAACAGGAAGTCCCTTTGCACCGGTAGTTCATGATGGAATAACACATCATATCTCGCAGTGTAATAATGCCTATATTTTTCCTGGCCTTGGTCTTGGAGTGGTATCAATTAAGGCACGAAGAATAACTGATCGCATGTTTATGGTGGCCAGTGAAGCATTAGCCAAATGCTCTCCTATGGTGTCTGGAACAGGACCAGAATTACTGCCAGCATTGGCTGATATCCATTCTGTTAGTAAACGCATCGCCATTGAGGTAGCCAAACAGGCTATCAAGGATGACGTAGCGCTGCCGATACCTGAAGAGGATATCCCTGAAATTATTGAAAGTAATTTTTGGCTACCTGAGTATAGAGAGTACCGCCGTGCCACGATATAATGGCCCTTAAGTACATGAAGTATTGCCTATATCCTAATACAACTTAGTATTAGTATAATGCTTTATAGATAATAATAATAAGATCAAGAGCAGCTATTTGCTGTGGCAAATATTCACCTTGAAATTATGAGGGAGAGGAGTGAAAAGATGGTTTTAGGGTTTAAATCAGCAAAAGAGTACGCCATTCTTGAGCAGGAAAATGAGCAACTTAAACAAGAATTACAAGAACTTAGTGATGATCGGCAAAAGTTCGAATCACAATGTGCTGAAATCGAACAGTCATACGAACGAGATAAAGCTCAATTACAAGATCAAGAAGATATAAATCGCTTGTGGCTTACCTCCTCTGATTTAATTAGTAACATCAGAGAAGCACTGGCTGCTTCTACTAGCGAACTTTTAAATCATCGAGATGACTTCTATGACTCCCAGCAGCTCTTTGATCAAATTATTGATATGGTCAGCTCAACCGTCACGTCAACATCTGCTATTACCAGTGACTCCCAACAGGTAGCTGAGGCCATCAGTAGTTTGAGCAATGTCACCTCTGGTATTAATACCTTTGTATCGATGATTAGTGGTATTTCAGAACAAACTAATTTGCTTGCATTGAATGCAGCAATTGAAGCCGCGCGAGCCGGTGACCAAGGTCGTGGTTTTGCTGTTGTAGCCGATGAAGTTAGAACCCTAGCACAACGATCTGCTGAGGCAACTAGCGAAATCTCTGAACTGATTGAGCAAGTCAATCAACAAATGAATACGGTTACTGATGGTATCAATAACGTCAGCACTCGCAGTGAAACAATTCACAATAATTCAGAGTCAATCGAAAATACAGCCAATAGAATTGTTGCTCTATCTCGCCAAATGTATGAAGTGATTACAGGCTCATCCTTAGACTCTTTTATTCAAACAGTAAAAATGGACCACATTGTCTGGAAGTTAGAGGTTTATCAACTACTACAGGGCATGTCTTCTAAATCAGCGTCAGATTTTGCCGACCACACTTCATGTCGTCTAGGCAAATGGTATTATGAAGGGGAAGGTGCACAGAACTTTAGCGGCGATATGAATTTTAGAGCGATAGAGTCACCCCATAAAGATGTCCATGTAAACGGCATTAAAGCCATCGAAGCTCATCAGGCTGGAAGTGCATCCGAGACTATGCAATTTTTGGCTAAAATGGAATCAGCCAGTGTTAAAGTCATTAACATTCTATCCGATTTAGCATTAAGTGCATCATCTCTACCCAATGCACCAAAGAAGGCAATCAGGAATACAACAAAAAGTGCTTCATCAATATCGAGCGATGACTTATCAGATGATGACTCTATAGAATTTTTCTAGAAAGTTGTTTCTCAATCCTGTCCTGAAATAAGTCACCGAGGTGTCAACTTATTTCAGGACAGGACAATAGCTTATTTTTATTCCTCAATGGCAACATTTAAGTTATAGCCTTTACCAAACTGACGATTTTCTTCTAATACCTTAACAAGCTTTTGAATATCTAGTGGCTTATCTATACAAACTTCACCACCTGCATCGAGGAATGACTGTTTATCGTCCTTATTCCAATAACCACTGATACCGATAACACGCATCCCCTGATCAATTTGTTCTTTAAAGTTTTGGCATACTTCAATGCCATTCATACCCGGCATACGTAAATCCACGATAACTACATGTGGCATAAATTTACGCATAAGACTGTCTGCCATAAAGCTAATACCGGTTCTATGAACCTCATAAACGACTTCTCTCGACTCAAGGAAGTCCTTCAAAAAATCAGCAACAAAGGAGTCATCATCAACAATTAAAACCTTAGTGATTTTGGTGATATCTCCTTCTATTGCAATATTATGCTTTTCTGCATGTTTAACAATATCACCATATTTATATCGATTCTGACCATCCGAAGTCTTTGATGCCTTAAGTATTTCATTTCTCACCCACATCTCAACCGTTACTACAGAGACTTGCATTAATGCTGCCACTTCACTGGTTGATATAACCGATTCAGAGGTTAGTTCCTTTTGTGTCTGATTTTCATCACTCATAAGTTATCTCATGTTTTTTATCAGTCCTGATTCTGAGAGTATATGCTGAATTATTCAGGAAAAAAAGTTTTCGTCGTAATTACGACTTTTGACTTAGAGCAAATAAATGTATATTTTCTTACCTATCTAGCCGTTAAATTATGTTCTTTATCAGAATTTGGCGTAGACTTACGGCTAGTAACTCACTACTAATCGAGTGAACCTCATCATCCAAATAATACAGATACTAATAAAAGGATCCTCTTCATGAAGATAGGAATACCCAAAGAGTCTCTGGCTGAAGAGAAACGAGTCGCTGCTTCACCAAAATCAGTTCAAGCCCTAATCAAAATGGGTTTCGAAGTAACCATTCAAAGTCAGGCTGGTCACGAGGCAAATTTTAGCGATGCGGCCTATACCGAGGCCGGTGCTACGATTTCAGAAGCAAGCGAATCTTGGCAGTCAGACTTAATTCTCAAGGTCAATGCGCCAACTAATGACGAACTAGCAAAGATGAAATCTGGCGCAACCATCGTCAGCTTCGTAGCACCTGCTCAAAACCCCGAATTACTAGAGAGTGCTCAAAAGGCCAACATTAATATGTTAGCCATGGATGCGGTCCCTCGTATATCAAGAGCTCAGGCACTAGATGCACTAAGTTCTATGGCCAATATAGCTGGATATCGTGCCGTTGTAGAAGCCAGTCATCAGTTTGGACGATTCTTTGGTGGCCAGATCACCGCGGCAGGTAAAATTCCACCGGCCAAGATTATGGTCATTGGTGCCGGCGTGGCTGGACTTGCAGCCATTGGTGCAGCAGGAAGCCTTGGCGCAATCGTTAGAGCCTTTGATACGCGGATAGAGGTTAAAGAACAAATTGAAAGTATGGGCGGCACCTTTTTAGAGCTCGACTTTGAAGAAGAAACTGACAGTAGTGATGGCTATGCCAAAGAGATGAGCCAGGCATTTATCGATGCAGAAATGGCGCTGTTTATGGAACAGGCCAAGGAAGTTGATATTATCATCACAACCGCAATGATTCCTGGTAAACCAGCACCGAAGTTAATTACTGAGGATATGGTAAAAGCCATGCACCCCGGAAGCGTCATAGTGGACTTAGCAGCTGGTGGTGGTGGTAACTGTGAGTTAACAGAACCTGGTAGCAAGGTCGTTAAGCATGATGTAAGCATCATTGGCTATTCTGATCTGCCATCGCGTTTACCACAACAATCTAGTACGCTCTACAGTACAAACCTAGTCAACCTAATGAAATTATTGTCGCCCAATAAGGACGGCACCATTAATATAGATTTTGAAGACGAAGTACTTCGCGGGATGACCGTGGTTAAAGAGGGGGAAATTACTTGGCCTCCTCCACCCATCAAGGTCTCAGCAGCGCCTCCTCCCCCTAAGGTGGAACCAGTTGCTAAGGTTGAAGAAAAACCCGAAGATACTTCTACCGTTAAACGCCATGCAATTATGATCGTGGGCGCCTGCTTATTTGGCTGGTTAGCCAATGTGGCTCCACCTGAATTCCTCTCGCATTTTACAGTTTTTGTTTTAGCCTGTTTTGTCGGCTATCACGTAGTCTGGAACGTTTCTCATTCGCTACATACGCCACTAATGAGTGTTACCAATGCCATTAGCGGCATTATCGTGGTGGGTGCGTTATTACAGGTTAATAGCTCCAATATGTGGGTTTGGGGGTTGGCAGTACTGGCCACCTTAATTGCAACGATTAACATTGTCGGTGGCTTTGTAGTAACCCACCGCATGTTAAAAATGTTTAGACGGTAAGGAGAGCAATCATGTCTACAGGAATAATTACTGCTGCTTACCTTATTTCAGCAATTCTATTTATCTTAGCGCTTGCAGGTTTATCCAAACAAGAATCGTCAAAGATGGGTAATATTTACGGCTTTGTCGGTATGGCTATTGCTCTAGTCGCCACGCTAGCAATGGTGATTGGTCAGTTTGATGGACCATCAATACTCATCCCAGAAGGCCAAGAAACAAACACCTATCTATCCATTGCAATTGCCATGGCTATTGGCGCCATGATCGGATTACGCCTTGCCCTTAAGGTCGAAATGACTCAAATGCCTGAACTGGTTGCTATTTTGCACAGCTTTGTTGGTCTTGCTGCAGTCTTTGTTGGCTATAACAGCTACCTTGATCACGGCGCACTAACGGGCGCAATGCTTACCATTCATCTAACAGAAATATATATCGGAATTTATATTGGTGCCATCACCTTTACCGGTTCTGTAGTTGCCTTTGGTAAATTAAATGGCGTCTTTGGCTCTAAGCCTTTGACTCTGCCACACCGTCATAAACTAAACCTATTGGCAGGCATCATCTGTATCGTCATGATGTTTATGTTTGCTCAGGAAGGTGGAGGTCTCACCTATCTATTTATTATGACAGTGCTTGCTTTGTTATTTGGTATTCACATGGTTGCGGCCATCGGTGGTGCTGATATGCCGGTAGTGGTTTCAATGTTGAACTCATACTCAGGATGGGCTGCGGCAGCAGCCGGCTTCATGCTCTCCAACGACCTACTGATCGTAACAGGTGCCTTGGTTGGTTCCTCTGGTGCCATTCTTTCATACATCATGTGTAAAGCAATGAACCGCTCATTCATCAGTGTTATCGCAGGTGGCTTTGGTGGTGACGTTGTTGCATCATCGGGCGATGTTGATCAGGGTACTCATGAGGAAATTTTTGCTGACTCCGTAGCGGATATGCTAATGAATGCAAGCAGCGTAATCATCACGCCAGGTTATGGAATGGCTGTGGCCCAAGCTCAGTATCCAATTTATGAGGTTACTCAAAAGCTACAAGAAGCCGGCGTTGAAGTTCGTTTTGCGGTACACCCTGTTGCAGGACGCCTTCCGGGCCATATGAACGTACTACTGGCAGAGGCCAAGGTACCTTATGACATCGTATTAGAAATGGATGAAATCAATGATGACATGCCAGAAACGGATGTCGTCCTGGTTATTGGCGCCAATGATACGGTTAATCCTGCCGCCCAGGATGATCCTTCTAGCCCAATTGCTGGTATGCCTGTTCTCGAGGTTTGGAAAGCTAAAGAGGTTATTGTCTTTAAGCGTTCGATGAATCCTGGATATGCAGGTGTTCAAAACCCATTGTTCTTTAAGGACAATACCAAGATGTTATTTGGTGATGCCAAGGCAACTGTAGAGGGTATCCTCAAAGCCATCTAATCACCTATGTAGGTCGCCCTTTAGGGTGACAATACCTATCAAAAGGGTCAGAGCTTATGTTCTGGCCCTTTTTTAATTCAATACTTGTTTCATGTGGGTTGGTGTCTTTAGGTCTTTATTTTTGAGGCGCTGCAAGTACCTCCCTGTACGCTCAATTCCGGCATCCATGCCTCCATATGCTCAGAAATAAAGACCTAAAGACACCTTAAAGAATGATTTTTAAGTTCATAAATCATAAGAATTATGTTGCTATACCAAGTTAGGGTTTGCCCCATTTTCTGATTTTAATTCAATACTTGTTTCATGCGGGTTGACGCATTTAGGCCGCTATTTTTGAGGCGCTGCAAGTACATCCTTGTACGCTCAATTCCGGCATCCATGTATATGGACTCCCGGTCAATTACAACAAATTTATTAAGTTGTTACCAATAACAAGATAGATGCGCACGTATATACGGGCTCTAGTTGAGGAGCGACCTCTGGCCCCAGATGTAT
>Ga0316204_10000486_pt1 | contig 145268 bp, 113 predicted proteins | sample 6monrhotite_MG_2_FD_205661 | JGI IMG/M metagenome (GOLD analysis project Ga0316204, IMG submission 205661) | Microbial mat bacterial communities from mineral coupon in-situ incubated in ocean water Damariscotta River, Maine, United States -... | ecosystem: Environmental > Aquatic > Marine >... | reverse complement strand
TTGGTTGGAAAAGGGATTGTATATGATACAGGAGGTTTGAGTTTAAAGCCAACCCCTAACTCAATGGATTTCATGAAAAGTGACATGGGTGGTGCCGCATGTATGGTAGGTGCAACTTATGCTGCGGCAAAATTGAAAACACCATTGCACATCATCACCTTAATTCCATCAACTGATAATAGACCAGGAGGAAATGCATATGCACCTGGAGATGTAATTACAATGTTTAATAAAATGACAGTTGAGGTATTAAATACAGATGCTGAAGGTAGAATGGTAATGGCTGACGCACTTTCTTACGGAGATAAATTTAAACCTGAATTGGTATTAGATGCAGCAACTCTTACTGGAGCTGCAGTAAGATCAATAGGAACATTTGCATCTTGCGTAATGGGTAATGCAAATCAATCAGATATAGATCAAGTTGTAGCGGCAGGTGATGCCACTTATGACAGAGCCGTACAGTTACCATTCTGGGATGATTACAAAGAAGAGTTGAAATCTAAAATTGCAGATTTAAAAAACTTAGGCGGTCCTTATGCAGGGATGATTACTGCAGGTAAATTTTTAGAACATTTTACAAAATCACCTTACATACATATTGATATAGCAGGCCCTGCGTACAATCATGCTAAAGACAGCTACCGAGGAATTGGTGGTACAGGGGCAGGAGTGAGATTAGTAACAGAATTTTTAAAGAATAGAGCGAAATAATGGCAAACCAAATTAAAGTTGGAATCACAATAGGTGATATAAATGGAGTAGGATTAGAGGTAATCATTAAAGCACTATCAGATGCGAAAGTGTACTCAAACTCAATTCCTATTATTTATGGATCATCAAAGTCTGTTTCTTTTCATAAAAAAGCATGTCTACAAGATGATTTTAACTATTTAGCGGTAAAAGATGCCTCTGAGGCAAAACCTAAAAAGGTGAATCTTATTAACTGTTGGACAGAAGAAGTAAATATCGTTTTGGGTGAGAAGAATGCGAATGGTGGAAAATACGCTTTACTTTCTTTGGAAACAGCAATGGCTGACTTAAAAGCTGGTAAGATTGATGTTCTGGTTACCGCACCTATAAACAAAGACTGTGTGAAAGAGGCTGGATTTAAGTTTGCTGGCCATACTGAGTTTTTAGCTGATGCAACTGAGGCTGAAGATGTTTTAATGTTCATGATTGCAGATGAATTGAGAGTAGGAGTTGTAACCGGTCATGTTCCTTTAAAAGATGTTGCTGCATTGATTACACCTGAAGCTGTAGAGAAAAAACTGAGAATGATGTTAAAATCATTGCGTCAAGACTTCTTAATTAATAAACCAAGAATTGCTGTCTTAGGATTGAATCCACATGCAGGTGATAGAGGAACAATCGGGTCTGAAGAAATGGACATCATCAATCCGGTTATTACGAAATTACGTGACGAAGGTGAGCTTATTTATGGTTCATATTCGGCTGATGGCTTCTTTGGCTCATCAAATGTGAAAATTTTTGATGCAATTTTATCAATGTATCATGACCAAGGTTTGACAGGGTTTAAATCAATTTCGTTTGACGAAGGAGTGAATTATACGGCAGGATTATCAATTGTTAGAACCTCTCCTGATCACGGCACAGCCTACGATATTGCTGGGAAAAACAAAGCTTCGGCGCGTTCGTTTAGAAATGCATACTTCTTGGCTTGTGATGTTCATAACAGAAGAGAGCAATATAAAGAGTTGCATAAAAATCCTCTTCAAAAACAATCTACCAAGAAATAGCACTTGTAGTATAAAATTTTATTCCTACCTTTGCCGTCCTATTTTGACGGGATGAGTAAGAGTGAATACATTATCAGGTTCTCAGGACTTAAAGAGGGTATTTACAATTACGACTTTGAGGTAGGAAACGCGTTCTTTGAGCAACTTGATTATTCTGAAATTGAGAAAGCTCGATTAAAGGTTAAAGCGGTCTTCGAAAAAAAGGAGACTATGTTGATGCTTAACATTGAGCTTGAAGGAGAAGTTGAATTGATGTGCGATAAATGCACAGATGATTTTAACCTCCCGATTTCTGGAGAAGAGGAGTTGATTTATAAATTTGGTGAAGGAGAATCTGATGATGAAAAGATCATTATTATTTCTCATAACGAAATTGAAATCGACATATCTCAACCTATATATGAAGTGACTTGCTTAGCAATACCTTCTAAAAGGATTCACCCAGAAGGACAGTGTAATGAAGAAATGCTAAACGCAATGGATAATTATCTAATGGTTGAGTCAGATGAAGTTGACGATTCTACAGATGAAGATTCAGACGATAATGATGAAGTTGATCCAAGATGGGCAGCTTTGAATAAATTGAAATAATGACTTTTTGTGAGTTAAGCTCACAACTAAATTTAAAATAAGGTAAAATGGCACATCCTAAGAGAAAGATCTCGAAAACGAGAAGAGACAAAAGAAGAACACACGTAAAGGCTGTTGCAGATAACATCTCAACATGTCCAACTACAGGTCAACCTCACCTTTTCCATAGAGCTCACTGGCACGAAGGAAAACTTTACTACAAAGGAAAAGTAGTAATGGAAAAAGAAGTTGCTGTTTGATATAAGTTTTATCAACTGATTTTAACGTCAGTTCGTAATTCCTCAAAATCATTATTAAAGGATAATTACATGCGTGTAGTTATCCTTTTTGTGTTTTATCCCTACCCAATCCAATGATGTTTTTTAGAAAAAAATGGACTTTTCGTCGAAAAATGGCACAGATTTGATCAGAAATGACGTTTTCTTTCATTTTTTTGATAAATTTATCCCCTATTTAAAATATCGGCGCTAAACCCAAAAATTAGTTCCACTAAGCAGACAACAAACCATGACCAAAACAACAGCCGCTATTACTGCAGTTAATGGATACGTTCCTGAAAAGGTTTTATCCAATCATGATTTAGAGAAGTTGGTAGATACCAATGATGAATGGATCACCTCAAGAACAGGAATCAAAGAAAGAAGAATGGCTGCAGATGGCGAAGCGCTCTCTGACTTCGGAGTCAAAATTGTTGAAGGTATTCTTGAAAAAAGAGGAATCGGTCCTGAAGAGATTGATATGGTAATTGTAGGTTCAATTACTGGTGATTATAGATTTCCAGCTACAGCAAATGTTATTTGTGATAAGGCAGGAATGAAAAATGCTTGGGGATTTGACTTAAGTGCTGCTTGCTCAGGATTCCTTTATTCATTAGATATCGGAAGAGTATACATTGAAAACGGAACTCATAAAAAGATTATAGTAATTGGTGCTGACGTTATGTCTAGCATTATCAATTATAAAGACAGAGCAACTTGTATCATCTTTGGAGATGGTGGAGGAGGAGTTTTGTTAGAGCCAACAGATGATGGTCTTGGAGTGCAAGATTCAATTCTTCGTTCAGATGGAGCGGGAAGAGAATTTTTACTTCAAAAAATTGGAGGTTCTGTTGAGCCAATCACAAAAGAAAACGCTCAAACAGATGGACAATACGTTTTTCAAGAAGGAAGAACAGTATTTAAACATGCCGTTAAGAACATGGCGGATGTTGCCGCAGAAATAATGGAGAAAAATAACCTTACAGCAGATGATGTTGCTTGGTTGGCTCCACATCAAGCGAACTTGAGAATTATTGATGCAACAGCAAACAGAATGGGGATCGATAATTCTAAAATAATGATCAACATTGAAAAATTTGGAAATACCACTGCTGGTACAATTCCACTTTTACTTTGGGAATACGAAAAACAACTTAATAAAGGAGATAATATAATTCTTGCTGCATTTGGTGGTGGCTTCACGTGGGGAGCTATTTATATCAAATGGGCATACTAAATTGAACCGAATAAACATTTATTATGGATATCAAGGAAATTCAAAACCTAATCAAATTTGTTTCTAAGTCAGGAGTTAATGAAGTGGCTATAGAACAAGGAGAATTCAAAATTACAATTAAGTCAGAAGTGGCTGGAAGCGAGCAAGTATTTGTTCAACAAGCTCCAGTTATGGCAGCACCTCAGGTTATGCCTGCGGCTGTTCAAGCTCCGGTGGCTGCCGCAGAAGCAGCACCTGCTGCAACTGAAGCTGCACCAGCAGCTGCAGAAAATGCAAACCTAATTGAAATCAAATCACCAATGATCGGAACTTTCTACAGAAGAAGTTCACCAGACAAAGATCCGTTTGTGAATGTAGGTGATTCAATTTCTCCTGGAGATTGTATTTGTATCGTTGAAGCAATGAAATTGTTCAATGAGATCGAATCTGAAGTTTCAGGGAAAGTTGTAAAAGTATTGGTTGATGATAATTCACCAATCGAATACGATCAACCATTATTCTTGGTTGACCCTTCTTAATTAGATCATAACATATCTGCATCATTTAGGTGCGATATATTTTTATAAACGGTTATAAATATTGAACCATGTTTGATAAAATTTTAATTGCAAATAGAGGTGAGATTGCCTTACGTGTAATTCGTACATGTAAAGAAATGGGAATCAAAACCGTAGCGGTTTACTCTACAGCAGACAGAGATAGTTTACACGTGAGATTCGCGGATGAAGCGGTTTGTATAGGACCTCCTTCAAGTGCTGAGTCTTATTTAGATATTCCTAAAATCATTGCAGCTTGTGAAATCACAAATGCTGACGCGGTACACCCGGGTTACGGATTCCTTTCTGAAAATGCACAATTTTCTAAAATTTGTGGAGAAAACGGAATTAAGTTCATAGGAGCTTCGCCTGAAATGATTGATGGTATGGGAGATAAAGCATCTGCCAAAGCTACAATGATTAAAGCAGGGGTTCCTTGCGTTCCTGGTTCGCCAGGATTATTAAAAGATCTTGCTCATGCAAAAGCTACTGCTAAAAAAGTAGTTTATCCAGTAATGATCAAAGCCACTGCCGGTGGTGGAGGTAAAGGGATGAGAATTGTTTGGAGTGAAGATGAAATGGAAGAGCATTGGAATTCGGCAAGACAAGAGTCTAAAGCTGCATTCGGAAATGATGGTATGTACATGGAGAAATTCATTGAAGAACCACGTCACATTGAGATTCAAATCGCAGGTGATAAATTCGGAAATGCATGTCACATGTCTGAAAGAGATTGTTCAATCCAGAGAAGACACCAAAAGTTAGTTGAAGAAGTACCTTCACCTTTCATGACTCAAAAGTTACGTAAGGCCATGGGGAAAGCAGCAGTAAAAGCTGCAAAAGCTGTGAAGTATGAAGGAGTTGGAACAGTAGAGTTCTTAGTTGATAAAAACAGGGATTTCTATTTCATGGAAATGAATACCAGAATTCAAGTGGAGCATACGATTACCGAAGAGGTGATTAATTATGATTTGATCAAAGAGCAAATCAAATTGGCTGCGGGAGAGAAAATTGAAGGAAAAGAATATATCCCTCAAATGCACGCCATTCAATGTAGAATAAATGCTGAAGATCCATTCAATGACTTTAGACCTTCACCTGGTAAGATAACTGATTATCATGAGCCTGGTGGGCACGGAATACGAATTGACACTCATGTATATGCTGGATATGTCATTCCACCCTATTATGACTCAATGATTTCAAAGTTGATCACTGTTGCTCAAACAAGAGAAGAAGCAATTAGAAAAATGGAGAGAGCGCTTGATGAGTACTTCATAGAAGGTATCAAGACTACGATTCCTTTTCACCGACAATTGATGAAAGATGAACAGTTTAGAAAAGGAAACTTTACTACTAAGTTCATGGATGATTTCGAAATCAAAAAATAATATTTAAAAGTCCTGCCTATTTGGTGGGACTTTTTGTTTAATATCATTCAATAATTAAAATTGCTCAAACCCTTATTTATTTTGACTTAGCAGTAACTTTTGGGTAACCTTATTTGTTATAGTCAGTATACCATTTAGGTTTGATTAAAAAATTAAGCTTCATATCGCTATTGTTGTTACCGCTATTTTCTAGTGGTCAGGATATCCATTTTTCACAAACTACGAGATCCTTTTTCCAAATCAATCCCGCATTTACTGGTGCATTTGCCGGTAACGTAAGGGCTGAAATCAACTGGAAAGATCAATGGCAATCGGTAAATAATACTTTCAGAACCTTTGGCTCATCATTTCAGTTCTCATTCGGCAAAGGCAATCCTAGAATGCCAGTTTTCTTTGGTTTAGGTCTCCAAGCTTTCAAAGATGTCGCAGGAGATGTTCAAATTGGAAATACTTCAGGTGGTCTTACTTTTACAACTTTCGTTCCGGTAGATCGAAATTCAAGACTTTCTTTAGGTCTTCAGGCGAATTACGGAAATACAGGTCTTGATCCAGCTTTGATGCAATGGGGTAGTCAATATGACGGATTAAATTTTGATCCGGCTCTTACTAATGGTTCAGGTATCGAGTTCCAAGGTTTTCAATATGCAGATATTAGTGCCGGAATTGGCTATTGGTACAGAAGAAGAGACAGAAATGTGATTCATAGTGCTCCTCAAGACGCGAAAATCGGATTATCGGTTTATCATCTTAACAGACCTAACTTCACTTATTCTATTGCTGAAGAGAGCAAGTTAAGAATGAGATTTGTTTTGCATGGCTCAGCATTGTTTGGAACAAGTACTGAAGATTTATATTGGTATCCTAATCTGAACGTGATGATCCAGGGTAAACAGCATGAGTTTTTAATTGGTAGTTTATGGAAGTATAGGCTTCAAGCGGCTTCGAAAACAACGGGTTTCAATGCAGAGTGGTCAGTTACTGCAGGTGTTGATTTGAGAATTACGAATGTGATTGACGCGATAGTCCCACAAATTTATCTTGGTATTCACCATTTTTCGATTGGATTGTCTTATGATGTGAATGTATCAGGTCTCAATCAAGTCTCTAATTATAGAGGAGGTTTCGAGTTGTCTCTAAGGTTCACAAATCCAGACTCTTACATACATAGAAATCCTTTCAGAAGAGGTATTTCAATTTAAACTGTTTTGTCTATATAATTCGACTAAAGTTTTCTATATTTGCTTTTCGCCAAAACCAAACAAATGAAAGTATTTAGTCAATTCATTCTAGCCACTGTTTTTATAGGTTTATTAGCATCTTGTGGAGGTGACTCTGAAGATGGATCTGAAGATGGAAACCCAGAAGAATTAGTTCAGGTTGAAGGAGGTAAATTCAATGGAGGAGTTCTTAGATTGAATTCTATTGAAAATTACACTACGCTTTTCCCTGTTGCGATTAATGATGTTTATTCTCATCATGTTGCAGGAAACGTTTATGAAGGATTGTTCAGATTTGACCAAACGACCTTAGAAACTACTCCAGCTTTAGCAGAAAGTTTTGATATCGATAATTCAAAAACAGTTTATACTTTTCAAATTAGAAAAGGAGTAATGTTTCATGATGATGAATGCTTTTCAGATGGAAAAGGAAGAGAAATCACAGCAAAGGACTTCAAATATTGTCTTGAGTATACTTGCTCAAAGCATGAAAGCAACAAATGGGATGCCCTATTTAGAGATGTCATCTTAGGTGTGAATGATTACCAAGATGGAGGTGCTTCAGATGTGAAAGGTATTGTGGTAAAAGATAACTACACACTTGAAATTACTTTAGAAGATCCTCAATCTTCTTTACCTGATATGTTAGCTATGTTGCCTTCAGCAGTTTATCCTTCTGAAGCTGTAGATCATTATGGGTATGATGGATTAGCAAACCACATGGTAGGTACAGGACCTTTCATTGCAACATCAATTGAGAACGGAAAAATGGTTGAGTTCAAAAAGAACAAAAACTATTGGAGAACTGATGATTTCGGAAATCAATTGCCATACTTGAGTCAAGTTAAGATTTCATTCATCCAAGACAAGAAGGCTGAATTAGATGCTTTCAAAAATGATGAGTTAGATATGGTTTGGGGATTACCTGTAGAAGAAATTGAAAACATAATGGGAACTCTTGAAGAAGCGAAAGCTGGCGAGAACAAAGAGTTCGAAATACAATCTGTAAATAGCTTAAACATCCAGTATTACGGATTCAAGTTTACAAGTGAAGTATTTTCAGATATCAATGTGAGAAAAGCATTTAATTACGCAGTAGACAGAGATTCATTAGTGAATTTTATTCTTGATGGTGAAGGTGTTCCTGCACATAATGGTTTTGTACCACCTATGACAGGTTACCCTTACGAATCTGTTAACGGATATGACTACAATCCTACAATGGCTAAGCAATTGCTGTCAAAAGCAGGTTTTCCAAACGGAAAAGGTTTTCCTGAATTGACATTATACTTGAACAAGAGTGGTGGTGTTAACGTCAAAATTGCAGATTTCATTATCGCAATGTTAGATAACAACTTAGGTGTGAAAGTGAAAACTGAAACAATGCCAATTTCAGAGCTTTATCCTAAAGTAGAAAAAGGCGAATTAGATTTTTGGAGATTCGGTTGGATTGCTGATTATCCTGATCCAGCAACCTTCCTACATTTATTTCACTCAGGAAGTGCCAATAATCCTAATTATTTCAGCTACTCTAATCCAGAATATGACAAAATATACGAAGAGGGTTTAAAAGAGATTGATGATGAAAAAAGAAATCAACTTTACGCTAAGGCTGATCAAATGATTATTGATGACGCCGTTATCATGCCGTTAATGTTTACTGTTGGAATTAGATTAATCAATCCGACAGTGAAAGATTTTAACATCAATGAGATGGAGTTTAGAGATTTAGCAGTGGTGAACAGAGTAGAAAAGAATAAATCTACCACAAGAGTTTACGATAACTTAATGGATGAAAATGGAGATCCAATTGATCCAGAATATTAGAAAAGATAATTTGTAAGAAGAAAGGTCTCATTTAAACAATGAGGCCTTTTTTTATACCTTGACTTTGTGCTTGTCGAACTCTCGCCCTAACCAATGCATAGCATTTTCTTCGTCTGTCATCACTGTGACATTGTCTTTAAATCTAAAGAACTTCACGTAAGTGTGCACACCAAGTTTCTCTGCAAAACTGTTAACTAATAATACTTCAGCAACACGTAATTTTTTAATGGCAGTAAAGTTAGTGGCATAATCTCTAGCCTCTTTAGTCAAGTTCACCTCACCCCTTAGATCAATTAACGAAGCGTAAATTGAGTTGCCAAATAACTGTTCACGAATTTTTGTGACCTCCTTCATGTCAGCTAGAGTGACAGGGCTCGGTTTATTGTAGGTTATTTTTAAGACATTCGCGATACGTTCAACTGTACCAGCAGAGAATTTGTGTTCCATTTAAATAAATTGAACTACAAATTTAGGCAATAACTAACTTATTTTCGATAATGTATTGAGCAATTTGTACAGCATTAGTAGCTGCTCCCTTTCTTAAATTGTCTGCAACTATCCACATGTTCAAGGTGTTGTCCTGTGATTCGTCCCTTCTTATTCTACCTACAAAAACATCATTTTTTCCTTTTGCATAAAGAGGCATAGGGTAGGTGTTTGTGTCTGGATTATCCTTAAGTGTGATTCCTTCTGTATTATTAAGCATTGCTCTCACCTGAGTCAAATCAAAATCATTATGAAACTCTATATTCACAGCTTCTGAGTGTCCACCTGAAACAGGAACACGCACAGCAGTTGCAGTTACGTCAATTGAAGAGTCAATAATCTTTTTCGTTTCATTAGTCAGCTTCATCTCTTCTTTTGTATATCCATTTTCTAAGAATTCATCACAATGAGGTAAGCAGTTTTCATTTATAGGGTATGGATACGCCATTTCTCCCTCTACACTGTTTTTTTCATTTTCGAGCTGTTGAATAGCTTTGACACCCGTTCCTGAAATTGATTGGTAAGTTGAAACTACAACCCTTTTTATTCCATACTTCTTATGTAAGGGCGCTAAGGCTAAAACCATTTGAATAGTAGAACAATTTGGATTTGCGATTATCTTATCTTCATCTGTCAAAAGTTGGGCATTAATTTCTGGAACAATCAATTTATGATCAGGAGACATTCTCCATGCAGATGAGTTATCAATAACTGTGGTACCAACTTCTGCAAATTTAGGAGCCCACTCTAAAGAAGTTGATCCGCCGGCACTGAAAATTGCGATATCCGGTTTCTTCGAAATCGCATCCGCCATACTTGATATTGTATAAGACTTATTATCAAAACTTAAAGTCTTACCTACAGATCTTTCTGAGGCAACTAATATTAGCTCAGAAAACTTAATTTGAAATTCACTTAAGACATTCAAAATTTCACTTCCTACAAGTCCAGTGGCACCTACAATCGCTATTCTCATTGTTTTATTTTTTTACAGCTTCAAAAGTAGTATATTTAACACTGGAAAAATTCAGCTAAATGCACATTTATTTAACAGTTTTATTATTAGTAGTTAATAGTCTAGTATGGGGGCAATTTTCGGATGATTTCGAAGACGGAGATTTTACTTCAAACCCTACTTGGTCTGGTCAAGACGCTAACTTTACAGTAACTACCGGTGAATTACAATTGAATGCACCTGCTGTAACCGACACTTCTTACCTCTCTGTTCCAACAACTTTAATTGATAATGTTACTTGGGATATATATGTGAGAATGGAGTTTAATCCATCATCCTCAAATTATACCAGGGTCTATCTCGTGTCTGATAATGCAGACCTTAAGGCCTCTTTGAACGGATACTTTGTGATGGTTGGTAATACTGCTGATGAAATCAGTTTATATAGACAAGATGGAACAACTACGACTGAGATTATTGATGGTTTAGATGATGCTGTAAATTTAACGACTGCAATAGCACGTTTGAGGGTCACAAGAGATGCTAGTGGTAATTGGGAGCTTATGCGCGATACCTTAGGCGGATACAATTTCTTTTCTGAAGGAACAGTCAATGATAATACACACACGACAACTACGAATTTTGGAGTCTTTTGTAAGTATACCTCTACTCGTTCAGATCTTTTCTTTTTTGATAATGCAGGTGATCCATATGTTGACGGCACGATTCCGACAATTTTAAGTTCAACAGCAATTTCATCAACTGAATTAGATGTTATGTTCTCAGAGCCTGTTGAGCAAACCACTGCTGAAACCGCTTCAAACTATTCAGTTGATGGCAGTATAGGCGTTCCCTCAACTGCAGTTTTGGATGGGGGCGATCCTTCCTTAGTTCATTTGACTTTTGCTACACCTTTCACTAATGGGAATTCATATGTGCTCACTGCAAACAATGTTGAAGATGTGAATGGCAACTCAATTGCGAATCCTTCAACTTCAAACTTTACTTATTTCGTACCAGAAGTACCTGTGCCGAATGACGTTATAATAACTGAGTTTGTAGCTGATCCTTCACCGGCAGTTGGCCTTCCAGAAGTTGAATTTGTTGAGATTTATAATCGTTCAACTAAAATATTTGATTTAAGTAATTGGACAATTTCTGATGCAAGTGGTTCTGGAACTTTACCTACTTATAATTTGCTACCGGGTGAATATGTGCTCATTACTAATACTGGTGATGCCGCGCAGTTCTTTGTTTCAAATTATGTTGAAGTCTCGCTTCCTTCTTTAAATAATTCAGATGACGCAGTTGTGATCAAAGATGATCTCGGAACCGTAATTGATTCAATATACTATAACACATCTTGGTACGCAGATACTGATAAGGATGATGGTGGATGGTCTCTTGAAAGAAAACATTTGGATGCCCCATGTAATGATATGTCAAATTGGAGTGCGGCCGTGAATTTGGTTGGTGGAACACCAGCTGAACAAAATTCAAATTGGACAGACCAGGATGACGTTACTGCCCCATCAATTTTATCATATGAAGTGGTTTCAGATATGCAGGTCAACATTACCTTAAACGAACTTCTTGATACTACTGCTTCTATTAGTGGTCAATTTATTCCAGCCGTTACTTCTTCTCAGTTTTCATATATAGATGAATCTACGATTCAAACAGATGTGCTGACATTGCAACCAAATGTTTCATATGAACTACAAGTTTTTGGTGCGACAGATTGTTGGGGAAATCTAATGGGTACAGAGTCAATATTTTTTGGTTTACCTGATTCAATTGAAGCTGGTGATCTTATTCTCAATGAGGTTATGTTTAACCCTTTAACTAACGGGTCTGATTATATTGAGCTTTACAATAATTCAGATAAGATCTTAGATTTACAAGAAGTTTATCTTGCAAATTGGGATGATGATTCAATAGCCAATTACAAAGCGATTTCAGATGTTCAGAGACTTCTGTTACCTGCTGAATATGCATTGATAACTGAGGATACTAATGACATCACCAATGATTTCTTGCAGTTCAATTCATCTGCTTTTATTCAGACCGACATTCCTACTTATCCAAATGATTCAGGAACAGTATATGTGCTTTCTAAAGATGCTCTTATCCTTGATTTTTTCCATTATGATGAAGACTTTCATTTTGATCTCTTAAGTACAGAAGATGGTAAGTCACTCGAAAGAATTTCGTTTGATGGTGAGATGAATAATCCTGATAATTGGCACACTGCTGCTGAAGACGTAGAGTGGGGTACGCCAGGTTATCAAAATTCTCAACAATTCAATCCAAACGTTAGTGGTTCAGTTAGTGTTGATCCTCAAATGTTCTCGCCTGATAGTGATGGATATAATGATGTTTTGACAATCAATCTTGATTTAAGTACTAATGAAAATGTTGTGGATGTAGAGATTTTTGATAATCACGGCAGATTAATTAGAAAGCTGAAAGATAATTTCTTTGCCGGCAACACAGCTTCATTCACATGGGATGGAATAAATGACAGAGGAGAGAAGGCGTTAATCGGAACATACGTAATTCTAATATCCATTACTGATCCTGAAGGAAACTTAGCTCAATTTAAAGAGGTGGCAGTGCTTGCAGGTCAGCTTTAATCTGTTATTTAGATTAAAAAGTCAATTTGATAATGAACTCCTTGTTTGGTGTTTAGTTTAATCTCACCACCAATCTGGTTTACTAATATTTCTATCAAATCAGTTCCAAATGAATTTTCATTAGGTTTTAGCGGATCAAATCCAACACCATTATCCTTATATTCAAAATGAATGGACTTACCCTTGCGGTCAAGTCCTAAATACAATTCACCTTTTTGGCCATCTTTAAATCCATGTTTTAATGAATTGGTCATCATCTCATTAATTATTAATCCTAAAGGGATTGCATAGTCAATATGAAGTTGAAAAGATGATATGTTGTGCTTAAGAACTATTTTTTCATCAGAGCCTAATGATGAAAACAGACTTTCTGAGAGCTCTAGCATATACTCATCAATAGAAATGAGATTTATATCGTTTTCTAGATATAGCCTTTCGTGAATAATGGCCATTGATCTAACTCTATTTTGAAACTCCCTTAAATACTCTTGCTCATTTTTTTCCTTTGAGCTATTTATTTGAAGATTAAGCAGACTTATCATTATCTGCATATTGTTTTTAACCCGGTGATGAATTTCTTTAATGAGGGTCTCTTTCTCTTTATTCTGCTGAGTTAATTCCTGTGTTTTTTCATCCACCAAATCCTCTAAGTTGGCCTTATAGTTCAAAAGTTCTTCATTAGCTTTTGCCTGAGCCAATTTAGTTGATACCATGGCTGCAACAGTGGTGAGCATGTCAAAATCTTGTTGAGTGAAGAAGTCCTTGTCTGGATGTTCTGAATCAATGACGCCCACAACTTCTCCCTTGTATGAAAGTGGAACTGTTAATTCAGAAAACCGGCGCTCATCATCAACAATGTATCTACTGTCTTTACTAGTGTCATTGACACATTCACCTACTCCACTCAAAAACACTTCTCCTACGATTCCAACTCCTGGCACTAATTTTAAAGGTTCTTTAATGAATTCTTTTGAAGGGTTTTTAGGTCCATATGCAGCCGACTGAATAAGTCTGTTATGTTCTGGATGATACAAATAGATTACGCAATCATAGTAGTTGAGTTTCGCTATTGCATGTTTTGCCACAGCCCAAACAATTTCATGAATGGATTGTGCATCAAACAAGATGGTAGCGAAAGAATTTATAACTTCTAAATATTTTTCTTTTCGCTTTAATTCTTGCAGCTCCTGGCTTATATCTTTCGGTGAGTCACTCAAACTATCTGATAATACGAGAATCAGAGCAAATTGTTTGTTACTGACCAATAAATGTTGAATGTCAGGCAGTTTTATGACGTAGGTCTTTTAATAAAGCTCTCATCCTGAGTAACTTTACACGAAAATTGTGCTATGAAACGAATATTGGCTCTAGAGAATATAAAATGCAATGGCTGTAGTACTTCAATAAAGATTGAATTGCTAAAAATACCAACAGTCAAATCTGCAAGTGTTAGCAATGAAGAGGGCACTGTGGCGATTGAGTATTCTGGTGATGAAAATATTTGGAACAAAATAGTAGAAAAGCTTCATTCAATGGGTTATGTTAAACCAGGGGAGGGAAGTTTGATTTCTTCTGCAAAGAGTTATGTTTCATGTGCAATTGGTAAACTAAAATCTTAAGTTATGGATAATAGACAAAATCTTTATTACGCTTTAGGCATTTTTGCCTATGCTGTTGCGAAGGCGGATGGAACCGTGCAATTAGAAGAGAAAAATGAACTCCAAAAAATTGTAAGAGAAGAAATAAATCACGACATGGATTTTACTTATGTTGAGATCATATTTAAAATTTTACAAAAAGATAAAGCAGGTTTTGACGAAGTTCACCAATGGGCATTGGATGCTCTTGAGAAGGGTAAATATTATCTAACCGAAAAAATCAAAAAGCAGTTTGTAACCGTGCTTAAAAGAGTTGCCGAAGCGTTTCCTCCTAAAGAGCAAGAAGAACATGACTTAATTAATACTTTGATTAGAGAAATAAACGATTTCAAAGTCAATATGACAATTGAGTAACTACACGTAACTCAATTTCACCATATTTGAAGCACCTTTTTCTTCAATTGGCGTACTCGCGATATTGATAACAAGATCCCCTTCTTTTAGTAAACCTTTCTTTTGAAGAATGTACTTTGAGTCGTTGATGGTGTGATCAGTACTCACCATTTTATCATAAAAATATCCTTTCACACCCCAAAGCAAGTTTAGTTGGGTTAGAATCCTTCTATTCTCTGTGAAGACGTAAGTGTTCGCTTTTGGTCTCTGTGATGATACTTTATAAGCAGTATAACCTGAAAAGGTCATGGTGATTATTCCCGCAGCATCAACTCTCTTAGCAAGTCGAGCGGCATTAAAGCAAACAGAATCTGTGATAAACCTCTTTTGGTTCTTTTCAGGTAATTCTTCTTTGCTATAAATTTCATCATTTTTCTCCACTTCCTTAACGATTTTACTCATCACTTTGATTACTTCAATAGGGTGGTTACCAACTGAAGTCTCGCCCGAAAGCATTACTGCATCAGCACCATCCATCACGGCGTTAGCAACATCATTTACTTCAGCTCTTGTAGGGGCAAAATTCATAATCATGCTTTCCATCATCTGTGTGGCAACTATTGTAGGCTTTGCTTTTTCACGGCAAGCTTTAATTATTGTCTTTTGAAGATTCGGAACTTTTTCCATTGGAACCTCCACTCCCAGGTCTCCTCTTGCGATCATTACTGCATCCGTCTCTGAAATGATATCATCAATGTCTTCAATCGCTTCTGGTTTTTCAATTTTTGCAATGACCTTTGCATGCTTTTGTTTGCCCTTAATGATGTGTTTGAGTTCAATAATATCTCTAGCGTTTCTAACGAAAGAAAGTCCAACCCAATCAACATCAAGCTCTAAAGCAAAGTCCAAATCACTCTTGTCTTTTTCAGTCAAAGAGGGCATTGAAATTTTAGTATTCGGAAGGTTAACCCCCTTCTTCGAAGATAAAATTCCACCATGTATGATTTTGGTCTCCACATTAGATTCTCCATCAGTTGAGATTACTTCAAGTTTCAACTTTCCGTCATCTAACAGTAAAAAGTCTCCAACAGAAACGTCTTTTGGAAAGTTGGTATATGTCAAATAAACCTTCTCTTTGGTTCCAATACATTCATTGGTAGTGATAATGAGTTTCTCTCCAACGACAAGTTCAACCCCATTGTTTTCAACTTCACCCACTCTAATCTTTGGTCCTTGCAAATCTGCAAGAATTCCAATATGATAACCAGTTTCTTCGTTAATTTCTCGAATCACTTCAACTATCTTTTTGTAATCCTCATAAGCTCCATGTGAGAAATTTAATCTGCAAACATTTACGCCTTGATTTATCATCTCTAAAAGAGTTTTCTTGTCACTTGACGCAGGTCCTAAAGTTGCTACTATTTTGGTCTTCTTCATTTTTAAAAAACTAAATTTGCCTTTGATTTTAACTCATTCGGGTCAAATACAAAAGCGGTCAATATACTGTCATTTTCTTTGAGACGTGTTACCATATCATTAATTTCCCTCACCAAATTATTTTTAATCACTAGAAAGTAATCAATTTGGTCTTTTTCAGGAATTAACCTTTGGTAATTGTTTGAGACATTCTTAATCAAATAGTATTCTAAATGCTCTTCCTCATCATAATAACCGTAAAATGAATGAAGATGTTCTCCATCCTTTTTTTCAAGAACCGAATAGTCGTCTTCTTTCGTAAGAAGAATTCCTAAACTGTTGTTGATCGCCCAACACAATCTATAGTCGGCATGACTCGAGCATAATCCAATTAGCTCAAATTCGTAGTCATCTTCAAAAAGTAGCTTATGTTTTGCCATTTCTAGCCAAGGTTTGACTGTTCTTGAAAGAATAAAGGTATTTAATTTATCTTTAGGGTATGATTTTAAAATTGAATATTCAAGAGTTTATAGATACAGATAAACCAATTGATATCTCTATTCCAATGCATGAAGGACCGGATGCTGTCTTGGCATGGTATGGTGACCCTATTAAACTTGAGCCTGTTATGACTGATAGATTTATCGGAGACGTTTCTAAAGGTGGAGCTGTCAATTTTAGAAATCTCTTTATGAATCCTCACGTAAATGGAACTCATACTGAATGTGTAGGTCATATTTCTAAGGAGTTCGTTTCGATAAATAAATGTTTGAAAACATTTCATTTTGAAGGAGTACTGGTATCTGTCAATCCTCAAGATGAGAATAATGATGATGGAAAAACTGATCGCATTATTACAAAGGATATCTTAGAAAAATCTGTTTCCCTTCAGGATTTAAGTGATGAATTGAAAGTTTTAATTGTACGCACATTACCTAATACAGATGGTAAATTAAGTTTCAATTATTCAAATACCAATCCAATTTTTTTTACGAAAGCTGCAATTGAATATGTCAATGATTTGGGAATAGAACACCTTATGGTAGACCTTCCTTCAATTGATAGAGAAGAAGATGGTGGGCTATTGATAGGCCATCATACATTTTGGAATTATCCAAAAGACACGCAGTTTCACAAAACAATAACCGAACTAATTTATGTTCCTGAAACAGCCATTGATGGGAGATATCTGGTTAATATTCAAATAACGGCACTTGAAAATGACGCCTCACCATCTAAGGTGACTTTATACAACATCCAATCTTAACTCTTTCTAGATTATTAGTTGGATTTTAATGAAAATGTAGTATATTTGTGGCGTTAAATAACACAATTACTAGTACGAGGGGACGACAGTCCCCTCTTTTTGTAACTCAATGATAGATAAAAAACTGGTTCGAGAATTGGCAGAAGAAAGGATTGCTGAACGTGATGAACCTCTCTATATTGTTGAGATTACGATAGGTGCAGGAAATCAAATTTTGGTTGAGTTAGACACTGAAGACGGATTTGTTAAGATTGAGGATTGTATTTCGGTAAGTAGAAATATAGAACACAATCTTGATAGAGAAGAACAGGATTTCTCATTGGAAGTTTCTTCTGCCGGAATGACCAAACCATTCAGAGTACTTAAGCAGTACATAAAGAATGTTGGTAGAGAAGTAAAAGTAATTGCACATGAGCACGGGAGAGCTGTAGAAGGTCTTTTGAAAAGTGCTGATGAAGAAGGGTTCGTAATTGAAACAAAAGAAAAAAGACGAATCGAAGGAAAAAAGAAAAAAGAATGGGTGATTGAAGAGATCCCCTTTAATTATAACGAAGTAAAAGAAACCAAATTGGTAATTTCTTTTTAATTTAAATAGTGATATGAATGCGTTGGAATTAATAGAGTCGTTTTCGGAATTTAAAGAATTCAAAAACATTGACAGAGAAACTATGATGAACATCTTACAAGATGTTTTTCGTTCTATGTTGAAGAAAAAGTACGGAACTGACGACCACATAGATGTTATTATCAACCCTGACAAAGGAGATGTTGAAATCTGGATTAACAGAGAGATCGTTCCTGACGGAGAAGTTGAAGATGAGAATATTGAAATCTCGTTAACGAATGCAGTGAAAATTGAGCCTGACTTTGAAGTAGGTGAAGAGGTTGCTGAAGAAGTTAAGCTTGATGATTTTGGAAGAAGAAATGTTTTGTCACTAAGACAAAATCTTATTTCTAGAATTTTAGAATTAGAGAAGGATCATATCTACAAGAAATACAAAGAAAGAATTGGTGAAATCATTACTGGTGAAGTTTACCAAGTATGGAAAAGAGAAATTCTTATTTTGGATGATGAAGGTAACGAGTTAATCTTACCTAAGTCTGAGCAAATTCCTTCTGATTACTTCAAAAAAGGTGAGGCTATTAGAGCAGTTGTTGCAAGAGTAGATTTGAGAAACAACTCTCCAATCATTATCCTTTCAAGAACTGCACCTCAATTCTTAGAAAGATTATTTGAGCTTGAAGTTCCTGAAGTGTTTGATGGTTTAATTACTATTAAGAAAATCGTTCGTGAGCCAGGTGAAAGAGCTAAGGTAGCAGTTGAATCATATGATGATAGAATTGATCCGGTTGGAGCTTGTGTTGGTATGAAAGGCGCAAGAATTCACGGAATCGTTCGTGAGTTGAAGAATGAAAACATTGATGTAATTAATTACACGAATAACGATAAACTTTTCATCCAAAGAGCATTGTCTCCGGCGAAGATCACAACTATTGAGATTCACGAAGATGATGAAAGAGCAGATGTTTATTTGAAACCAGATCAGGTTTCCTTAGCAATTGGAAAAGGTGGACACAATATCAAATTAGCTGGTAAGTTAACCGGTTTTGAAATTGACGTTTATAGAGAAGGTGCTGAAGATATTGAAGATGTAGATTTAGATGAATTCTCTGATGAAATCGAAGAATGGGTGATTACTGAATTAAAAGCTATTGGTTTAGATTCAGCAAAATCTGTTATCGAATTAGACAAAGAAGAATTATTGAAAAGAACTGATTTAGAAGAAGAAACTGTTGAAGATGTCCTTAACGTACTTAGGGCTGAGTTTGAAGCTGAGTAAGCTTTTAAAGAAGATAATTTTAGACGATACAATAAAGAATAAATGGCAGGTAAAGCAAAACGATTAAACAAAGTCGCTAAAGAGTTTAACATTAGTATTACTACTATTGTTGAGTTCTTGGAGTCCAAAGGGTTTGAGATCGATTCGAAACCGAATACCAAGATAGAAGGAGAAATCCTTGCTGTTCTTGATGAAGAATTTGCAGACGACAAAGAAGCAAAAGAGAACTCTAAAAACGCCGTAGTTGGTGGAGAAATTAGAGAATCTCTTTCTATGAAGGATGTGAAAAAAGAGGAAGAGAAAGCTCAAGAAGAAGAAGAACAAGAAGAGGTCGAAGAAGTAATCGCCCCGAAAGTAGAAGAACCTAAAGCTGAAGAAGCACCTGCCGTTGAAACAGCTAAAGTTGACTCTAAAGTCGGAACGAAAGTTATTGGTAAAATTGATTTGGACTCAATTAACCAGAAAACAAGACCTGATAAGGCTAAAAAAGAGGAGAAGGTTGAGACAAAGAAAGAAGAGCCTAAGAAGGAAGAGAAAGTTGAAGAGAAGGTTGAAACTAAAGAAGTAGAAGCTAAAAAAGAAGTTGAAGCGAAAGATAAGGTCGAAAAACCTGAAAAAATTGAAACAATCAAAGCTGCTTCTGATAAATTGTCAGGACCAAAAGTGGTTGGTAAAATTGTGCTTCCAGTTGAGAGAGAGAAAAAATCTAATGAAGATAGAAAGAAGCGTAAGCGAATCAAGAAAGTAAACATTGAGAAGCAAGCGCAACAGAATAAAGGTAAAGCTGTTGGTGGCGGAAAAGGCAAGAGAAAAGAAAAGCCTGTTGTTACTGAGAAAGAAATCCAAAAAGAGATTAAAGAAACTCTTGCACGTCTTCAAGGTGGAGGGAAAAATAAAGGAGCGAAATTTAGAAGAGACAAGCGTCAGGCTGTAGCCGATAAACGTGCCGAAGAACTAGAACAAGAAGAACTTGAAAAAGGAATTCTGAAATTAACTGAATTCGTTTCAGTTTCTGAGCTTGCTAGTATGATGGATGTTTCTGCAACTGAAGTTATCGGTTCTTGTATGTCACTTGGAATATTTGCTTCCATTAACCAAAGGTTAGATGCAGAGACTATTCAATTAGTCGCTTCTGAATATGGTTTTGAAACCGAGTTTATTTCGGCAGAAGTTCAAGAATCTATTGTTGTTGAAGAAGACAATGAAGAAGATTTAATTGACAGACCACCTATTGTTACTGTAATGGGTCACGTAGATCATGGTAAAACTTCTTTATTGGATTACGTGCGTAAAGCAAATGTAATCGAAGGTGAGGCTGGTGGAATCACACAGCACATTGGTGCTTACTCTGTTCAAACAGAGGGAGGAAAGAAAGTAACGTTCTTAGATACTCCAGGTCACGAAGCCTTTACTGCAATGAGAGCCCGTGGTGCGCAAGTAACAGATATCGCAATTATTATTGTAGCTGCTGATGATGATGTAATGCCACAAACAAAAGAGGCAATATCTCACGCACAAGCTGCCGGAGTACCAATGGTATTTGCAATTAATAAGATTGATAAACCAGGAGCAAATCCTGACAAGATTAAAGAGCAACTTTCTGCCATGAATATTCTTGTTGAAGATTGGGGAGGTAAATTCCAATCTGCAGATATTTCAGCTAAGAAAGGAGAAAATATTGAAGCATTACTTGAAAAAGTATTGTTAGAAGCCGAGATGCTTGAATTAAAAGCAAACCCAAAGAAGAATGCTGTCGGAACAATCGTTGAGGCATCTCTTGATAAAGGAAGAGGTTATGTAACAACGTTACTAGTTTCAGCAGGAACACTTAGAGTTGGTGACTTCGTGATTGCTGGTCAACATTACGGTAAAGTAAAAGCTATGCATAATGAGCATGGTAAAGAAGTTGAAGAAGCAGGTCCATCAACTCCAGTATCTATACTAGGATTTAATGGCGCACCTTCAGCAGGTGACAGATTTAACGTACTTACTGACGAAAGAGAAGCTAAACAAATTGCTGCGAAACGTGAACAACTTCACAGAGAGCAAGGTCTGAGAACTCAGAAACATATTACGCTTGATGAGATTGGTAGACGTATCGCAATTGGTGATTTCCAAGAGTTGAATGTAATTGTTAAAGGTGATGTTGATGGATCAATTGAAGCTTTATCTGATTCATTACTGAAATTATCAACTGAGAAGATTCAAATTAATATCATACATAAAGGTGTAGGAGCAATTTCTGAAACTGATGTAACGTTAGCTTCGGCTTCTGATGCAATCATTGTTGGATTCCAGGTTAGACCTTCTGCTCAAGCAAGAAAACTTGCAGAGAAAGAAGAAATCGATATCAGACTATATTCTATCATCTATCAAGCAATTGATGAGATTAAAGATGCAATGGTCGGAATGCTTGCACCTGAATTCAAAGAAGAAATTCTGGGTACAGCTGAAATTAGAGAAACATTCAAAATTTCTAAAGTCGGTACAATTGCAGGTTGCTTCGTAACCGAAGGTAAAATATTAAGAAATGCCCAATGTAGAATCATCCGTGACGGAATTGTAATCTACACAGGAGCACTTGGTTCTCTGAAACGTTTCAAAGATGACGCGAAAGAAGTGAAGCACGGATACGAGTGTGGTCTTAATATTGACAAGTTCAACGATATTAAAGTTGGAGATGTAGTTGAGAGCTGGCACGAGGTAGAGGTTGCTTCTAAACTATAGGCAGACAAAATAATAATATAAGGCTTGGATTAACGTCCAGGCCTTTTTTTATGCCCATACTTTCCTATTCTACTTTTAATCGAATCACGAATCACGAATCACGAATCACGAATCACGAATCACGAATCACGAATCACGAATCACGAATCACGAATCACGAATCACGAATCACGAATCACAAAAAAAAGCCCCACATTTCAGCAGAGCTTAAAATTCGTTTATCAGTTTCCAATTATTCCTGAATTCCAGTATTCAATTCAGGTAGTTGAATTTTGTCCTTTACAACAACCGCAGTAGGGAAAGTCAATAAGATCTCTTGTTTCAATTTCTCAGCTTCCAACTTAGTTCTGAAATTCCCAACCCTTACTCTATAATTCGGAGCTAAATAATCAATGTAAGTTTTGTGCTCATCATACAAATTCATGAAATGAGATTTTTGCTGTTCCGATTTTGACTTGTCCTGATCAAAGTAAATTAACAGTCTATAGCCATCCACTAAAACACCATCTAATCCTTCTTCTCCGCTTCTAACAAAAGCTTCTAATTTCGGAATCCTTTGATCTTCGTAAATCGTTACAGTTCCCTCTTTCTTGTTGAAATCGAGATTTTCAGACTTGTTAGGGGTGCTGTCATTCTTTACTGGGAAACTCATCCAATTATCGTCCTGTGAAAGACCATTTATTGAACAGATTAATACCACTAATAGTATGCTTACTTTTTTCATTTCCGAATTGCTTTTAGACAAATGTAAATAATTTGTCAATCATTGTTGTTTTTGCCAATCTTAAAATCCCTCCAAATTATTATTCAAAACCCTGAAGTTATTATGTCATAAGACTTTGCGATTATTTGCTTATTTAGAATCATTTTAAATTAAGTCAAACGCCGCGAAAAAGTTGGGCCTCCACGCAAGATAAAAGGACTTTCTGCTATTTTTGTCGGTGATTAAGTATCTTGTATACACAGCAAAAAAGACAAAAATTTTGCAAATGAAAATATTAAAATCAGTCATCTCACAGAGATTCAAGTCGTTAGCACTTACTGCTATCGCACTCCTTTCGTTTACATACAACATCCATGCCCAAGAGGGTGATGCTGCAGTTGGTGAAGGAATTTTTAAAGCCAATTGTGCTTCTTGTCACTTTCCTGATAAGGACATGACAGGTCCGGCTCTTCAGGGGGCAAGACAACGTTGGATAGATAATTCTTCAGAAGAGAAATTCTACGAATGGATTAAGAATTCACAAGCTGTTATCAAAGGTGGAGACGCTTACGCAAACAAATTATTTGCAGATAACGGAAAATCAGTGATGACGCCTCAAGCTGTTTCTAACGAACAAATTGATCACATAATGGCTTATGTAGAGGCTTACACCCCGGCGGTTGTAGAGGTTGAAACTGGAGGAGGTGCTACTACTGATGGTGGAGAAGAGTCTTCTATGATGTGGTGGATTATGGCTGGATTACTATTGTTAGTGATTGGAGCAGCTGTAATGTCTAAATCAAACTTAGCGAAAGCTGAGAAGGTTTCAAAAGGAGAAGAGATTGATGAAAACGAAACTGTTGGTCAAGGCGTAAGAAGATGGGCGTGGACGAATAGAGGATGGGTCGGATTCTTTTCTTTAGTAATCGTAATTATATTATTGGTAGTTGGAATGTTGGATCTTATGAAAATTGGTGTTTTCGAAGATTACAAGCCAGAGCAACCAATCGCCTACTCTCACTCATTGCATGCTGGTGACTTAGGTATTGATTGTAAATACTGTCACAATGCAGTTACAAAATCTAAACACGCAACTATTCCAACAGTTAACGTTTGTATGAACTGTCACAAGACAGTGAATGAAGGAACTGAAACTGGAACTGAAGAAATTGCAAAAATTCATGATGCTGCTGGATGGGACCCTGATTTAGGAGCTTATACTGGTGATACGAAGCCAATCAAATGGATTAAAGTTCACAACTTACCTGATCACGTTTATTTCAATCACTCACAACACGTTGAGGTTGGTGGTGTTGATTGTCAACAATGTCATGGAGACATGAAACAAGAAACAGTAGCTAGAGTAATGACTACTGAAGATTTAAATAATGTTGGTGTAAATAATCCTGACATGGATGAAAATGCTGTGAAATTCACAAGACCCACTTTAACAATGGGTTGGTGTATTGAATGTCACGAAAAATCATCTGTAGATGTTGGAGGTTCGCATGTTGCTGGTGCAGCAGAGAACGAAGATTCATACTATGGTGTGATTCACCAAAGATTACTGAAGGATAAGAAGACTTATCAAAGATATTTAGAAGATGACGTGATTTCGGTTGCTGAACTTGGAGGATGGGAATGTGCGAAATGTCACTATTAATAAAGAATTAAGAGGTTTAATTTAGATATGGGAACAAATAAGAAATACTGGAAAGGTTTTGAAGAGCTCCAACAAACTCCTGAGTTTTTAGAAAAAGCGCAGAGTGAGTTTCCTCAAGAACTAAGTGTTGATGAATTTTTGGCTGACGACAAAGTGAGCGAAGCATCAACAGGACGTAGAGATTTTCTGAAGTTTTTAGGATTTAGTGTTGCAGCTGCAACATTAGCTGCCTGTGAAGCTCCGGTAATTAAAGCAGTGCCTTATGTTGTAAAGCCTGAAGATGTAACACCTGGTGTTGCTAACTGGTATGCATCAACTTTTTATGATGGTGCAAATTATGCTAGCATCTTGGTTAAATCAAGAGAAGGTAGACCAATTCACATTAAAGGAAATAAAGATTGGGGTTTCACAAACGGAGCCGTTAATCCTCAAATTGCAGCTTCTGTTCTAGGACTATATAATAGTGCTAGGTTAGATGCACCTCAAACTAAAGACGGAACTCAAGTTTCTTGGGCAGATGCAGATACTGCTATCGCCTCAGCACTTAAGAAAGCCGGAAATAAAAAGATTGTTTTAATCTCTGGTACAGAGATTAGCCCTTCAACTCAAAATGCTATTGTTGGTTTCAAAGCTAAATATGGTGGAGTTGATATGCCATCTATGGATATGCCTGCTGTTGAAGAAGCGGTTGTTGTAGAAGGTGAAGATGTTCCTACTGATGCTCCGGCAATGCCAGAGATGCCAGAAGGAAATGTAATCCACGTACAATATGATGCTGTTTCTTATAACGGAATCAGAGAAGCGAACTTAGAGTCTTTCGGACAAAGAGCAATACCTGATTATGACTTTTCACAAGCAAAAGTTATTGTTGCTGTATCATGTGATTTCTTAAACTCATGGGTGTTGCCAACTCAATTTGTTGGACAATACGCTCAAAGAAGAAATCCTGACGGAAAGTGGATGTCACAACACTTCCAGTTCGAGACCAACATGTCTCAAACAGGATCAAATGCAGATTATAGAGGTTTGATTAAGCCTTCACAACAAGGAGCTGCCTTAGCTTATATCCATAAAGGAGTAGGAGCTGGTTCAGTTTCAGGTGTTGATACAGCATCATTAGATGCAGATACAATTGAAAAATTAGATTTAGCAATTGAAGCTTTAAAAGCAGCTAAAGGAAAATCTTTAGTAGTAGCAGGGTCGAATAGAAAATCTGCTCAAGTAATTGCAAACTCAATTAACGCTCACCTTAATAATTATAGCGGACCAATTAACATGAATAATCCAATCATGTTACATGCATCTCAAGATGAGAAAATGGCCAACGCTATAAAAGAGATGAACGGAGGAAAAGTTGCCGCAGTAATTATGTGGAACACCAATCCAGTTTATACTTTAGCAAACGGTGAAGAGTTTAGAACAGCATTAGCAAACGTAGGAACTTCAGTTTCTATGTCTCAATACGCAGATGAAACAGCAGTTAACTGTGATTACATCTGTCCAGAAAGTCACTCTTTAGAGTCTTGGAATGATTACGCACCAAAAGCGCGTACTTATGCCTTAGCTCAACCAACTATCCGTCCACTAGGAGATACGCGTCCAGTAGGAGAGTCGTTCTTAGTATGGTCGGGTGAAGCAGTTCACACAGGAAAGGACAGTACAACATGGCACAACTATGTTAAAGGTCTTTGGGAGCAATATGGTTACCCATTACAAACTAAGCATGCATCTTTCAATGCTTATTGGAATGCAATGGTTCACCAATCTTGTGATTCTGGTGAAGGAGAACCTGCCGCGAGCTCACAAAGCTTCAGTGGTAACCTTTCTGCAGCTGGAAAAGATTTAGGATCTATTACTGGTGGAGATTTCGAAGTAGCACTTTACCAAAAGGCTGGAATCGGAAACGGAACACATGCGAACAATCCTTGGCTACAAGAAATGCCAGATACAGTTACAAAAGTAACTTGGGATAACTATGCCACTATGGCCTATGCTGATATCGAAGCAATGGGTGGAGAAACTGGCTTAGGTCAAGAAACTCCTTCTACTGAAGTAACAGTAACAGTTGGCGATAAAACATTAACACTACCTGCTTATCCACAAGCTGGTCAAGCACCAGGAACAATTGGTATTGCAGTTGGATACGGAAGAGGAGCTGGAGCTGAGAATATCGGTAAAGGCGCTTACCAACAATCAGGAATGTACGGAGAAGCTTCTACAACTCCAATCGGACAAAACGCGTACGTTTTAGTTGATAACGGAGATTTTGACGCTTATTCGGCATCAGTTTCTAACACAGGTAACACTTACAATTTAGCTTGTACTCAAACTCACAGTACTGTGATGGCGAGAAACTCAATTGTTAAGGAAACTACTTTAGATACTTATACAACTGCAGAACCTGCAGCATATAATCACAAGCATGTTTTACATTCAGGATGGAATCATGATGAAAAACCAGTTTCTGAGTTTGATTTATGGGAAGGTCATCCAGTTGAGCACGTTGGACACAGATGGGGAATGACTATTGACCTAAGTTCTTGTATAGGATGCGGATCTTGTTTGGTTGCTTGTCAATCTGAAAACAATGTTCCAGTTGTAGGTAAAGATGAAATTAGAAGAGGAAGAGAAATGCACTGGTTAAGAATTGACCGTTATTACTCTTCTGATGTTGAAGTTGCAGTTGGTACTAGAGACCCTGAAGAATTTGCAACTGAAGGATTTAGTGGTTTGAAAAAACCATCACACAATCCGAAAGTGGTTCACATGCCAATGATGTGTCACCACTGTAATCACGCTCCATGTGAGACTGTTTGTCCAGTTGCGGCAACGACTCACTCTAATGAGGGCTTAAACCAAATGGCTTATAACAGATGTATCGGTACGAGATATTGCGGAAACAACTGTCCTTATAAAGTAAGAAGATTCAACTGGTTCAATTACCCATCTTACAGAAAGTTCACTGAAGTGAATCCTGCTCAAGATGACTTAGGAAGAATGGTATTGAACCCAGACGTAGTTGTTAGAACAAGAGGAGTAATGGAAAAATGCTCTATGTGTGTTCAAAGAATTCAGTCTGGTAAATTGGTTGCTAAGAAAGATGACAGAATGGTAAAAGATGGTGACGTAGTTACTGCTTGTGCTGATGTTTGTCCTACTAATGCAATTACAGTTGGTGATTGGAATGATGAGACTTCTGCTGTCAGAAAATCTTCTGAAGACAAGAGATCTTACCAAGCACTTGAAGAGATTGGAGTAAAACCTAATATTTGGTACAAAGTGAAAGTTCGTAACGAAGTAAATGCTGATTTAGCTGAGCTTCAAGCTGAGCAAGCTGCACATTCTGCAAGTCATGGTGGAGATCATGGTGATGAGCACGGAGAAGAAGGACACGAAGAAGGTGGGCATGATGAAGCTGGACATGACGATCACGGAGGGCACTAAAAATGAAATTATCCGCTTTGCGGAATTGAAATAATTGAGACAAAACTAAACTAAGCAAGAATGCATAAGGAAGCTGCGATTAGAGAACCATTAATATTAGGTCACAAAACCTACAGTGATATCACTGAGGACGTTTGTAGACCTATTGAAGGAAAGGCGCCGAAAGCCTGGTACATCATGTTTGGTATTTCCCTTTTAGTTGGGTTATACGGAATTGGTTGTATCCTTTACCTTTTAGGAACCGGAATCGGAACTTGGGGATTGAACAAGACAGTTGAATGGGCTTGGGATATTACCAACTTCGTTTGGTGGGTAGGTATTGGTCACGCCGGAACATTGATTTCAGCCGTACTATTATTATTTAGACAAAGATGGAGAATGGCGATTAACCGTTCTGCAGAAGCAATGACAATCTTCGCCGTATTTATGGCAGGTTTGTTCCCATTGATCCACATGGGTCGTTTATGGGTTGGATACTGGGTAATGCCAATTCCAAATCAATTTGGTTCTCTTTGGGTTAACTTTAACTCACCACTACTCTGGGATGTATTCGCGATTTCAACATATTTATCTGTATCGGTAGTATTCTGGTACATTGGTTTAATTCCTGATTTTGCAACTATTAGAGATAGAGCAAAAGGAGCTGTTTCTAAGAAGATGTATGGCATTCTTTCTTTCGGATGGTCAGGTAGAGCTAAACATTGGAACAGATTCGAATTAGTTTCTCTTGTATTAGCAGGATTAGCTACTCCACTAGTATTCTCGGTACACTCGATTGTATCATTTGATTTCGCCACTTCGGTTATTCCAGGTTGGCATACGACAATCTTCCCTCCTTACTTCGTAGCAGGAGCTGTATTCTCAGGATTCGCAATGGTACAAACACTATTGTTGATTCTAAGAAAAGGAATGAAACTAGAGGCTTATATTCACACTAAGCACGTAGAGTACATGAACATTGTAATCATGGTTACAGGTTCTATCGTAGGTGTAGCTTATTTAACTGAGCTTTTCATCTCTTGGTATTCAGGTGTTGAGTATGAATCATATGCATTCATTAACAGAGCAACAGGACCATACTGGTGGGCTTATGCTTCTATGATGACATGTAACGTGATCTCTCCACAGTTAATGTGGTTCAAAAAATTAAGAAGAAGTTTACTTTTCACATTCTTCATTTCGATTGTTGTAAATATCGGTATGTGGTTTGAGCGTTTCGTAATTATCGTTACGTCTATCCACCAAGATTATTTACCTTCTTCTTGGAGTATGTTCTACCCTACCTGGGTGGATATAGGTGTCTTCCTTGGAACTTTAGGTATTTTCTTCGCATTCTACTTAGGATTCGCAAGATACTTCCCAGTATTAGCAATGTCTGAGTTGAAAACAATCTTGAAAATTTCAGGTGAATCTTATAAAGATGGATCTGCGCCAACTCATGACGATCATGGTGGTGGAGGAGATTCTCATACTGAAACTGCTCCTGTTGTTGAGGAAAAAGTTGCTGAAACTGTTGCTCCGGTGGTAGAAGAAGTTGCTCCAGCTGTTGAAGAGAAGGTTGAAGAAGTTAAAGCAAAGCTTACAGATGAAGAGAAAAGTCAAAGAGTTTCTTCTTTGATGGAAAAGTTAGGTGCTGGTGATGCTTCAAATGCTGATGACTTAAAAGTTATTAGCGGAGTAGGACCAAAAATGGAATCTACTTTAAATGAGATCGGAATTTACTCATACGAACAAGTGAGTAAAATGACAGATAACGAATATGAAATGCTTGATTCAATTACTGAATCTTTCCCAGGAAGAGCTAAAAGAGACGACTGGGCTGGACAAGCAAAAGAACTAATGAATAAATAATTTAGACAGATGGCAGATAGAGTAATATACGCTACCTATGATGATGATCACACTTGTTTAGAAAGTGCTAAGAAATTAGTGGCTGATGGTGTGCATATCACAGATGTTTTTTCGCCTTTCCCAATTCACGGTATTGATCCGGTAATTGGAGTGAAACAAACAAGATTAGGAATTGTTGCAATGATGTTCGCAGTTACAGGTTTAATGTTAGCTGTAATCGGATTCAGATACATCATGATTCAAGATTGGCCAATGAACATTGGTGGTAAACCTAACTTTACTTTGTTACAAAACTTCCCTGCTTTTGTTCCAATTTCATTTGAGTTTACTGTATTGTTTGCTGCCCACGGTATGGCTTTAACTTATTTCTTAAGAAATAAAACTTTACCAGGAATGCCAGCTGATAATCCTTATGCAAGAAATACTGATGATAGATTCACAATGGAAATCAGATTATCTGATAACCACGGAATGTCTTCAGATGAATTGCAAGCGAAAATTAAGCAAACTGCAATCGTTGAGATTGAAGAAAAAGATTACGTTCAGATTAAATAATACTTCATGAATATGATGAATATAAAATATTTCGGAATCGCATTACTAGTTATAGGACTAGGTTCTTGTACTAGTGATCCAAATTCTCCAGGTGTTGAGTACATGCCAGACATGTATCGTTCGCCTGCTGCTGAAGCATACGTAGATTATGGTGAAGTAAGAGGTCAGTTTGACGAAGGGGCGGCACAAGTTGTAGAAGAGAAATTCTCATTTGTACCACCAAATGGAACTATTCCTTATTCTGATAAGGGTGATGTGATGATGCCTTATGAGCATGGTGCGCCAATTGGAGCTGATAAATCACACGGTCTTTACGGAGTAAGACAAGATTCTGCAGGAGCAGCAAACGCTCACTTTGATGTGAATCCAATTCCTTTTTCTGATGACGTTTTAGCTGAAGGTAAGGTATTATATGAGAGATTCTGTATTCATTGTCATGGTGAAAAAGGAGCAGGTGACGGAGGAGTTCCAGCAACTGGAAAGTTCCCGCCGCCAAATGCATATAACGGTCCTTTAAAAGACAAAACTGCGGGTGATATCTTTTACGCCATCACTTACGGAAAGAATGCAATGGGTTCTCATGCTTCTCAAATTAATAAAGAGGAGAGATGGAAATTAGTTTACTATGTACAGAAATTACAAGGTAAAGACCCTGGTGCAGATGCAGCAATTCCAAATGGAGCTGACGCAAATGTAGATGGAGGCGAAAATGCTGACGGACAAGGGATAATTGAACAGGTAATTGAGGCTGGTGAGGAATTAATAATTGATGACCACCACCACTAGAATAGAATTTAATTAAGAAAAGATAATTACATGGAATATCAAATTTCATCAAAAGCAAAAAGAACTATAATCGCAACAGCTGCTGTTGGATTAGTGCTCTTTATTATTGGAATTGCGACCAATATGGATTCGGAACAATTCAAAACACGTTTGTTTTCAAACTTTTTGATTGATGGATTCTTCTTCTTCGCTATGGCATTAGGTGCCTTGTTCTTTTTAGCACTTCAATACGCTACAGAGACAGGTTGGTCTGTTGCGATTAAAAGAATTGTTGAAGCAGTTGCTTCTTATGTTCAAGTTGGAATCGTAGTCTTATTGGCTGTATTTGCCGTTATCTCTTTAACTCAAGGTGGTTATACTGAGGTGCATGGTCATCATGTTGGTCACATCTATCAATGGATGGATCCAGTAATCGCATCTGATCACGGTAGTGCTCAGTTCGATTCTATGATCGCTAATAAAGCGCCATTCTTAACTCAAACATTCTTCTGGATTGTTACAATCATTTATATGGCTACTTACTTCTTATTCTACAGAGGATTTAGAAAAAGATCTTTACAAGAAGATATCGAAGGAGGAACAGCTATTCACATGAAAAACTTTGCTAAAGGTGCATTATTCTTAGTGTTGTTTGGATACTTCTCTTCAACTTCATCTTGGCACTGGTTAATGTCTGTTGACCCTCACTGGTTCTCAACTTTATTCGGATGGTATACATTCGGTGGAATGTGGTGTACTTCAATGACAGCAATCATGTTATTATTGATTTACCTTAAGAAAAACGGATACTTAGAAAAAGTTAATGATTCACACATCCATGATGTTGGTAAGTGGATCTTCGCTACTTCTTTCTTATGGTCTTACCTATTCTTCTCTCAGTTCATGCTTTACTGGTATGCTGATATTCCTGAAGAAGTAATTTACTACACATTTAGAATAGACAACTACCCTGTAATATTCTGGGGAATGTTTATGATCAATTTCATCATCCCTATGCTGATTTTGATGTCAAGAGAAGCAAAAAGAAATCCTGGTATTTTGATGGCAGTTTGTGTTATCATCATCTTAGGACACTGGGCTGATGTTTACATGTTAGTTACTCCTGGTACAATGGGAGAACATGGAACAATCGGATTCCTTGAAGTTGGTTTATTTATGGTTTTCGCCGGAATATTCACGTATTTCGTCTTGAACACATTAACTAAGGCACCATTGATGCCTAAGAACCACCCTTACTTAGACGAAAGTAAACACCACGAGATTTAATTGATTATAGAGTAAAAAGATTTTAAAATGGGAATGAAATTAATAGTACTAGTCGTAATCGTTTTAGCTGTAATTGCAGTTGCGCAGTTTATGCGTGTTTACGAACTTTCTTCAAAGCTGAAAGGCCATAAAGAAGAAGATATCGACCTGAAAACAAATAACATGAACGCAGGCATGATGATGGTCTTCGTAGCTGTGTTCTTTGCTTCTTTGTTATACATGTGTTACAAGTACGGTAATGGTATGTTACCTGAAGCCGCTTCTGCACACGGACAAGATGTTGATTGGTTATTTAACTTAAACTGGGTAATTGTATTTACTGTATTCTTTGCATGTAACTTCTTACTATTCTACTTTGCGTATAAGTATTCTTATCACCCAGATAGAAAAGCATACTACTTTCCACATGACAATAAGTTAGAGTTAGTTTGGACAGTTGTACCTGCAGTTGCTTTAGCATTCATTATCATCTTCGGATTGATGACATGGAACAACATTACTGGTAAGCCTTCTGAAGATGCAGTACTAGTTGAAATCTATGCTAAACAATTTGATTTCACTGCGAGATATTCAGGTGAAGACAATAAGCTTGGATATGCTGATTACAAATTAGTGAATAGCGACAATGTTGTTAATCCATTAGGGGTTGTGACAAAAGGATTCATTGATTCTTCAATCGTTAAGATTGAAAGAGATATCATGAGCTGGCAAGATAAGCTTGACGGAGTTGGTGAAGGAACTGAAATCTTGAGCGCAGCAAGTGAGATTAAGTATCAAGCTGATATTGAGAAAATGGGTCGTATCAAAGAGAGAATCATTACTATGGAAAAAGCCATGGGAGATTCTATCTATAATATGGCTGAAGATGATTTCACAACAAAAACAACTTTGTTCTTAATTAAAGATCAAGAATATCAATTCATTTTTAGATCACAAGATGTGATTCACTCTGCTTACTTCCCTCACTTTAGAGCACAAATGAATTGTGTACCAGGTATGAGAACTAAATTAAAGTTCAAGCCTATCTTCACCACAGCTGAGATGAGAGAGAAAACTGGAAACCCTGATTTCAATTTCATCTTATTATGTAATAAGATTTGTGGAGCACAGCATTCAATGATGAACATGGCTGTTCATGTTGGAACAGCTGAAGAGTATGAAGCATGGAAAGCAGACGCTAACGTTAGTGGTGTAGCTTATGTAGTGCCAAGACCTGCAGCAGAGGATGCCGGAGAAATTGCAGAGGATATGAATGATGAAGGAAACGAGGATGAGAATCAGGATGAAAATGAGGATGAAATGAACGAAGATGTTCTACCTCAAGATTAAGAAGTTTAGTTAAAAGTATTAAGATAATTAAAGAATAAATTTATGTCAGCAGCAGCAGCTCACGATCACGGACATCACCACAAAGAAAGCTTCATAACGAAGTACATTTTCAGTCAAGATCACAAGATGATTGGAAAACAGTTTTTGGTGACTGCAATCATTATGGCGGTAGTAGCGGTATTGTTATCGGTATTATTCAGAATCCAATTAGGATGGCCAGGAGAGTCTAATAGTGCATTATCATTTTTCTTAGGAGACACTTGGGCTCCAGACGGAGTTTTAGATAGAGGGATGTATCTCGGCCTTGTTACAATACACGGTACCATCATGGTATTCTTTGTATTGACAGGTGGATTATCAGGTACCTTCTCAAACCTACTTATTCCACTTCAATTAGGTGCGCGTGATATGGCGTCAGGATTACTTAATATGATTTCATATTGGTTATTCTTCCTTTCTTCTGTATTGATGCTTTATTCTCTATTCGTAGAGACAGGGCCTGCAGGTGGAGGTTGGACTATCTATCCACCATTATCTATTTATGAAGAAGCAACACCTAGCTCAGGTCAAGGTATGACACTTTGGTTGTTGTCAATGACAATTTTTATTGCCTCATCTTTATTAGGGTCATTGAATTATATCGTAACAGTTCTTAACCTTAGAACTAAAGGTATGAAAATGACTAGAATGCCATTAACAATTTGGGCGTTCTTTATTACAGCAGTAATTGGTGTACTTTCTTTCCCAGTTCTTGTATCAGCTGTTGTTTTAATGTTGATGGATAGAACAATGGGTACTTCATTCTATGTGAATGACGCTATTCAAGGAGGGGAAATCTTAGAGCAATCAGGAGGATCTCCAATATTATTTGAGCACCTTTTCTGGTTCTTAGGTCACCCTGAGGTATACATTGTATTACTTCCAGCCCTAGGTTTAACATCAGAAATTGTATCAACCAATTCACGTAAACCGATTTTTGGATACAAAGCCATGATCCTTTCGATCTTAGCAATTGCATTCTTATCGTTTATTGTATGGGGTCACCACATGTTTATTACGGGAATGAATCCTTTCTTAGGAGGTGTATTCGTATTTACAACATTGTTGATTGCAATTCCTTCAGCTGTAAAAGTATTTAACTACATCACTACACTTTGGAAAGGTAACATCAAGTACACGCCTGCAATGTTATTCTCGGTAGGATTAGTGTCATCATTTATTACTGGTGGTATCACAGGAATTATCTTAGCCGATTCGGCTCTTGATATTGCTGTTCACGATACTTACTTTGTTGTGGCTCACTTCCACGTAGTAATGGGATTATCTGCCATCTTCGGAATGTTTGCTGGTGTTTATCACTGGTTCCCGAAAATGTATGGTAAGATGATGAATTCTAAATTAGGTATGGTTCACTTCTGGTTGACTTTAGTTTCAGCTTATGGTGTATTCTTCCCTATGCACTTTGTCGGAATCGGTGGAGCGCCAAGAAGATATTATGATTACTCTGTATATGAATCGTTTGATGTAAATCAAGCTGAGATGTTTATTGATCTAAATGAAATCATTTCGATCTTCGCGATAATTGGAGCATTGGCTCAAGCGATATTCATCTTTAACTTTTTCTATAGTATTAGAAGAGGTCAAAAAGCAGTACAGAATCCTTGGAAAGGAAATACGCTTGAATGGACAACACCTGTTGAACACATTCACGGTAACTGGCCTGGAGAAATTCCTACGGTTCACAGATGGCCGTATGACTACTCTAAACCTGGTAAAGAAGAAGACTACTGCCCTCAAAATGTTCCTTTAGAAGAAGGAGAAGAGGAAGAGCATTAGAAAATAAATAACACTTAAAACCCTGTCTTGACAAAGTTGAGACAGGGTTTTTTTATGTCTTGAATTATTTGCTAAAACTAAAGCAGTATATTTGATAATAGAATGGAAGAAGAAGATTCGTTTGATTACCGTGATGACAGTGGCTTTTCTCAAGAAGAGGAAATAGACAAGGCTTTGCGCCCCAAAATGTTTGATGACTTTGCGGGTCAAAAGAAAGTAATTGAAAATCTTGAGGTCTTCGTTCAAGCCGCCAAGCAAAGAGATGAATCATTAGATCATGTGCTGCTTCACGGACCTCCGGGTCTAGGTAAAACGACTTTAGCAAATATCTTAGCTAATGAATTGGGTGTAGGAATTAAGATTACCACAGGTCCAGTTTTAGACAAACCGGGAGATCTAGCTGGGCTTCTTACTAATCTCGAAGAAGGAGATGTTCTCTTTATTGATGAAATTCACAGACTATCTCCGGTAATTGAAGAGTATTTATACTCGGCAATGGAGGATTTCATGATAGATATCATGATTGATTCAGGGCCATCTGCAAGGACGGTACAACTCAATTTAAATCCGTTCACCTTAATTGGAGCAACTACGAGATCAGGTTTATTAACCTCGCCCTTAAGAGCAAGGTTTGGAATCAATAGTAGGCTAGAGTATTATGATACTGAGATTTTATCGCATATTATAATTAGAGCGGCTGGTATTTTGGACGTTGAAATAATTGAAAATGCTGCCATTGAAATTGCAAGAAGATCAAGAGGAACACCAAGAATAGCAAATGCTCTTTTAAGAAGAGTTAGAGATTTCGCTCAAATTAAAGGTGATGGTATCATTAACCTTGATATAGCAAACATTGCCTTAGAGGCTTTAAACGTAGATCAGAATGGCTTAGATGAGATGGATAATAAAATTCTATCTGTCATGATTGAGAAGTTCAATGGAGGTCCTGTTGGTTTAACAACAATCGCCACGGCAGTTGGTGAAAATGCAGGTACAATCGAAGAGGTTTACGAACCTTTCTTAATTAAAGAAGGATACCTAATGAGAACTCCAAGGGGAAGAAAGGTAACCGAAAGAGCTTTAAAGCATTTAGGTCACGATCTAGGATTCTTTCAAGGAGGATTATTCAATGACTAAAGCTGACTTATCAAGCTTTATTAAATCTCATGCTGAAAGGCTTGGCTTTTTATCATGCGGAATTTCGAAAGTTGTTTTCCTAGAAAAAGAAGCCACCCATCTTGAAAATTGGTTGAATAACAATTACAATGGTAAGATGGCTTACATGGCTAATCATTTTGATAAAAGACTTAATCCTGCATTATTAGTTGATGACGCAAAGTCTGTCATATCGGTTCTGGTCAATTACTATCCTGAGAAAGATTTGTTTGAAAACAAAGAACTCAAGCTCTCAAAATACGCTTATGGCAAAGATTATCATCAAGTAATTCGAAAGCAACTAAATGAATTGATCGAGGTAATCAAAGAAGAAGTGGGAGAAGTTAATGCAAGATGTTTCACAGATTCAGCACCTGTTTTAGATAAGGCTTGGGCCGAAAGAGCAGGACTAGGATGGATTGGGAAAAATGCAAATCTGATTTCGACTCAAAAAGGGTCATTTTTCTTTATAGGAGAAATCATCATTGATTTAGATTTAGAATATGATAAACCTGCAACTGATCATTGTGGTACCTGCACAAAGTGTATTGATGCTTGTCCAACAGAGGCGATAATTAAGCCACAAATGGTGGATGGCTCTAAATGTATATCATATCTTACTATTGAGTTAAAGGATGAGATCATACCACAAAAATTCGAAAATCAAATGGAAGGGTGGATGTTTGGATGTGATGTCTGTCAAGATATATGTCCTTGGAACAGATTCTCTATTCCACACTCAAACGAAAGTTTCTTGCCTCACCCTGAATTATCGCAAACTGATTTTACTGAATTAACTAAAGAGACATTCAATCTATTATTTCAAAAGTCGGCAGTGAAACGAACAAAGTTTGAAGGGCTGAAGAGAAATATTAAGTTCGTTCAAACTAAGGCATAAAAAAATCCTGCCTCAGTCAAACCAAAGCAGGATCATTATTATTTTGTTTCTTTTTAAGCTTTCTTAAAAGCAACTTTTAAAACATCAGGATAAATACCGCCAAATTTCGATATGCACCACTCCTGAAATCCATCAATTTCATCAGACTTAAGCCAGCTTAACGCTTTCTTTAATTCTTTCTGAAACAACAGTTTGTCAAAACTAACTTTCGTTAGTATCTCCTTGCATAATTCTAACATAGGTTCGTTGTTTTAGGTTCTATAAATATACTGTTATTATCGATTAAGTTGGTGAAATTAAAGATGAACTTATTAACAATCGTAATGTTAACCGATTTAGTAACGTAAATAAAGACGTACAAAACGCATATTTATTTTTATAAGTTAGTGAAATTGTGTTAAAACTTCAAATGGAATTCTGATTTAAGGTTGGCATTTGTACTTCTTGTCAAGGTAAAACTTAACCATTAGATCAAATAGCGTTAGAATTTCTGAATCAATTTGATGTTTTTTGAAGGTAAGTATCCAATAAATGGAGAAAAATCTCTTTTTGGGCCATTTCTGATAAAATTGGTACTTAGATGTCTGGTCTATCTTAGGATTTAAAGAGTCTATTTATGTAATGGTCACTCTGAACACTTGTTTTCATTGCTTTCCTGCTTCTTGTGAAAGATCTTGATTTCAATGTCTCTAACTATTCTGATACATGCATTCATGCAAGATGATTTTGTAATATCCTAACAGAATAGCTAAAAATCAAACAGTTTGCAATTTAGGAACCCAATAATAAAGAGTCCTTTGGTTTCAGCAATCACTTTTTTGGACTTAACTTTAAGGGATTATTAATCTAATACTATATACATGAAACGAATTTTATTTACCTTTTTAGCAATTGCAGGATCTGCGGCTGGCTTTTCTCAAGTCAACAAAGTTCCGTTAATTGAGCACTTTACACAAGCTTCTTGTGGACCATGTGCAAGTCAAAATCCAACACTTAAAGCAAATTTAGATGCTTTTGGTACGGCGAACTACGTGAGAGTTTCTCACCAAGTTTCTTGGCCTGGTGTTGATCCAATGAATGCAGCTTTCCCAGCTGGACCAGAGGATAGAAGATCTTATTACGGAATTACTGGTGTACCTAACACATCATTAAATGGTGGAGCACCTGGTTCTTCAACTACAGTTGTAACTGCCTCAACTTTGGCTTCTGCTGCAGCTCAAATGACTGATTACAGTATTTCTGCAACTCAATCATGGGCAAATGCAAATGAAGTAACTGTTGATATTGATGTTACAAACGAAACAGGATCTCCAATTTCTGCTGCTGACAAGATTTATGTTGTTATGATGGAAGAAGTTGTTACTTATTCTTCAGCTCCAGGTTCTAATGGAGAAACTGAATTTGAGTACGTAATGCGTGAAATGTACAATGCTTCTACTGGAGCTGGTGGTGCAACTACTGGTGCTGCTTTAGGAACTATTGCAGGTAACGCAACTACAAACTTCAACTTTACTTTAACTAGTTTACCAAATTATATTGCTGATAAGAATGAAATTCTTTTTGCTGTATATATCCAAAATAACGGAACGAAAGAAATTGAGCAAGCAGGAAAAACTGCACATGTTGCGATTCCTGGAATCATAAGTGTTTCTGCTGGAGCAAATTCAACTGCTGCTTCAAGTATTTGTGATTACGATTTCACTCCGCAAATTGATTTCACAAACAATGATGCTTCAACTAACGTTACTCAAGTTGTTGCTGAATACTCTATTGATGCTGGTACTCCAGTTCAACAAACATTCAATGGTAATTTAACTAACGGTCAAATGACTTCAATTACTTTCCCAGCGACTACATTGAACCCTGGAACTTCAGTTGTTTCATATGAAATTATTTCAGTGAACGGTGGTCAAGATTGGTCAAGCCCTCTTGCAGTTTCTATGGATGATGAGTCATACAGTAAGGCTAGCGCTTCAGGTGTAGCTGCTCCAGTTTTTGAAGGATTCGAAACTGCGACTCTTGAGTCAGGAACAGGTTACTCTAGAGATATCTCTACTGGTTTCTTCGAAGATGGTGGTGTTGCAAGTAACAGCTTTGGTGTTGTTGATGGACCTGCTTATAGCTACGGATCACATGGTGGTTTTGGAAACTCTGACAGATTAGTTAGAGCTAGATTATTCAGCATTGGTGCTGGTACTGTAATGAGATTAACAATGGATAAAGTAAACTTAGGAACTGATTCTGAGTTAACATTTAACCATGCATACCGTCAGTATGCTGCTGAGAATGATAGATTAGAAGTACATGTTTCTGATGATTGTGGTGCTACTTGGACTTCAGTTTTCAATGAGGCTGGATCTTCTTTAGCAACTTTATCTGCAAGTACTGATGCTTACAATTCACCAGGTGCTGGAGATTGGGAAGCTAACACAGTAGATTTATCAGCTTTTGATGGTACTGATGATGTTCTTGTAAGATTTACAATTACTTCTGCTTTCGGAAACAACATGTTCATTGATGATATCAATATCGGAGATGCTGGTTCTCAACCAGGAGCTTCTATTGTAGAAGATGAAAAAGTTTCTTTCAAAGTATTCCCTAACCCTGCAAACGAGCAATTCGTAGTAAGCTTAGGACAAGACATTGATTCAGAAATTCAAATTCTTGATCTTCAAGGGAAAATCGTTTCTACTCAAGTTGTTTCTGCTGGAAACACTAACGTAACGATTAACTCTTCAAATCTTGAAGCTGGTGTTTACACTGTTTTAGTTAAAACTGAAAACGGAGTAACTGCTAAGAAAGTTACTATCCAATAAGAATAGTATATATGTATTGAAGGGGAGAACCATTGGTTCTCCCCTTTTTTGTTTTACTAATTTCGACTCCTTAACTTTGATGCCATGAATGCTATCTACTTCGGTCTAATTGTTTTGGTTTTCACTGTCTCTTGTAATAACGAAAAGAAGCGAGATACAACTTCCCTGGCTGAGCAATATGATATTATCGAGGAGCCTTCTGATTATGGAGGACAATTGTTTACAATCGAGTCAAATGATTATCGTAGATTCATTCTAGCAGAGAATACTACTTCTGAGTACATTTTCTCAGCAACATCTGAATACTGTGCCTTATCTGGCGGAACCAATTATAATGAACACTATTTTGGGTTTTCAACTTTTGAAGGCTGGGAGATCATTCTCATTCCACGTAGCATTGATTTTTACACTTATCATAATTTGATAGGCTGGATGTGGGGATATGGTCAAGACGCACCAATCCCAACTCATGTATATGGAGTTGCCCTGCATGAATCAGATTCATTATTGAATTACTATGTTGAATTAGACAAATCCTCAATGTTTGGAGATGAGCTTGTAGGTGGTTTTCAAAATGGTGACTGTCATCATATAAATATGCCTGAGGCATTTGATGAAGGAGGGAATATCAAGATAAGCTCAAAAGTATCTTGTAGTTACTCTGAGATCAAAGAATTGTTTATACAGCTAGATTACGACTTAAAGAGACTACCAACACGTGATTATTCTTTAAAGCAGATTAAACTGTATGAATAACAAAAGCGCATAAAAAACGCCTCTCAAAATTGAGAAGCGTCTCTGTATTTTAATAAGTTTAATCTTAGAATTCGTGCTTAATCACCTGCATTATTTCATAAGTTGAAACATCAGCCACATAAATCAAAAGGTGATAATCACTGTTAGTTTTACCTGCAGGTAATTTATAAGTATAATCTAAATAAGTCTTGTCTCCTGCATTTGTTCCTCCTGAAATTGTTCTTCCCCAAGCTAATCCGTCAATGCATCCCTTAAATAAATTATGGTGATGATAAGCAGGGTCGGCAGTTCCGTCTACATCTTGCCAATCGACCACATCATTTTCAATCAAGGCAACAACAATGTTGTAATCACCTGTCATATCGTTCATGAAATCAGTTTCAGTATGTAAAAAGAATCCATTAGTAGAAGGGTAATAATTAGATTGAGCTTGAATGTTTATGTTCAAATCATTGTCAGCTAACTGAGTAGCTACTCTGCTGCCCCATTGATTATACAATGAAAACATTTCTTCTCCGTCAGGAGCTATTCTATTGACGTTTCCTTGTGGGTTAGCAAAAAAGCCAAATCCAGTCTGAAATTCTTGACCAAATGAAATCGATTCGTCATTAAAAAATTCAGTACAATATTTGTCATCAGGGTTTGAAGCTTCCCCGCAATCAGGAGCAGATTCTTGAAATGAAGATATACCTCCAGGTCCAGCATGAATAGAAGAAACAAAAACTCTACCTGGATTTGCATCTTCAATAGTGGTAGCTTCAGTTGCTGCATCAGGGCAATTAGGACATCTGTGCCCAGTGTAATCTTCTAACAAGATATTTCTGTTCGTATTGGTATTTACTGACCAAGTAATTTCAGGGTAATCATGTTCCCAATTCCCAGGGAAAATAGTCGTGTCCAAATCAACCGCCGGTTTAATCGGGTTAGTCACCTTATCACAAGACGGTACTAAAAACAAGACCGTTAATGCTGCAAATATTATTTTCAAAGACTTCATAAATCAGATTTTAAAAACTTGATGTGAATGTTACTGTTAATCCATTAGTAGCTGGAACAGGTCGGCAAACACCTCCAATACAAAAGATTCCTTCCCTCTGTTTACCATATGTTACCATTATTCTACTTGCTCCCATAATGTATCCTGCTGATCCAATTAGATAATGAATTTGTCTGCTCTTCACAGAATTTCCGTAATTCCATTGATCCATGACAGCAAAGAAAAATTTAGGGGAAATATTGTACTCAATAAGTGCTGTTGCCCAATTTCCTTTATCCTTTTTGGTGAACAAACCTTGAAGCTCTCCTCTAATAGAGTGTCTTCTGCTGATTTTATACTGAACATCTATCACGCCAATATGAGAACTAATTATTCCTTTAGCATCTTTCGTTACTACATTCACGTCATTATTGTAATCGAAATGGAAGTACTTAACTCCAACTTTCCATTTTTTATTGAGCTTTCTCTTAATTTCAATATTAATATCTCTGTAGAAAAGGCTATCACTCTTTTCGAATAATCCGGTTTTATATGTTACTCTGTTCGAATCAAGAGGATTAACTCCTGAAGTATGTCTCACAGGTCTATAAGCTGTGGCAAAGTTTACATTTATCTGAGTTCCGTATTTACCTCCTAGTTTTGTTTTCTTAGGGATCTTATAAAACACATCTGCTTGAAAAGCAACTTCTCCTACAGGCTGAGTAGCGTAAGGATATAAAGTAGCTGCTAAGTTGTAAGTGTGTGACTTAGTTAATGCAGGAAGAAAATTGATTTGTAAATCAGTAAGGGCTGCATCAGGATCAACTCTATAGCTCATATTGTCAATTGACTTTGCCTGAACAACTATTCCCAATCCTTTTTGAGAATAACCAGCTTCAATCAAGGTAGCGTGTCCGTTATTAAAGATGTATCCATTGTCAAAAGAAGGATCATTTTCTTTAATAATATGTTCACCACTTAGAAAAAACCTTTCATATTTCATGTTAACTCGTCCACCATAAGACCCAACATTTTTGGGCATATTATATTGTGCGTTATTTGCGTTTTGAAATTTTGAGACAAAACTAGCACCAATGGAGATCTTAAATTTTGATGAATCTAATAATCCTAGAAAAGAGTTGAAGTCAATCTCAGCATCAACACCTCTCACAAGACCATCAGAGTTTTGAATTCTGCTATCGAAGCTATATCTCATTCTTCCGTAAACCGCCTTTACTGTGAATCCTTCAGTTGGTGTTAATTTTACAGATAGGCCGTCCATTGCATTATCAATACCTAGTTGTCTTTGCTCATATGATCTGAAAATCATTCCTGAACCAAATTGCTCATAAAAGTTACCAGCCGTAAACTCAACTTTCTTGTGAGTATAGCCTACGTATCTATAGCCAATTCCTGTTCCCGAAAATCTGTCTGGATATCCTAAAACATGTGGCAAATAAGATTCAACACGCATTCCGGCTCTAAATCCCTTATTGCTGTAGTTTACAAGGGCATAAGAGTTTAACACAGCTTTCTCTGAAGGCTGCTGTGCACCAATAAGTGTATCCTCATTTAAATACTGAAAAGTTGTTTCAACATTTCCAGTAACTGTAGGAAGTAGAATCTGTTGTCCAAATGCTGTGGCACTCAACAAGAGAAAAGGAAGAATAAGTTTCTTCATAAAAGACTAAATAATGGATTTTGGGGGTAGGGTGGTTATTTTTTAGCTGCTTCTAAAATGTGATCGTAAAGTTCTTCTTCGTCACCAGGTACATAATTATTGTGAGAATAAACAATAGTTCCTTCTCCGTCAATTAAAAATGTGTGAGGTACGAAATTTACTCCAAGAGCTCTTTTAAAGTCTCCATTAACATCCATCCAAATATCGTATTCCCATCCTGTTGAGTTAACATAAGGCTCAACCATTTTAGTTGTTTTTTGATCATCAACTGAAACTGCTACTAATTTCACACCAGTCTCTTCTTGCCAATCATCATATTCTTCAGCAATTGTATTTAATTCTTGTTTGCATGGTTTACACCAAGTAGCCCAAAACGATAAAACGATCGGATTACCGTCATTTGAAACTTCAGCTGTATTAATTGCGTTCCCAGCCATATCTTTAATATTAACAGACGGGATTTTTTTCCCTTTGTTATCATCTTCATTGTTGCTAAATGAGAAAAGGGCTAATGCCGCGATAGGAACGAATAGTAATAATTTTTTCATGATTTAATATTTTCTATTGAAGTAAACAAAAAGTAGACCAAAATCTACCTGACGTAAAGATAGTTGTTTTTTAACGCACCTAAAATTGTAATCCTCCAATTTACTTGGATTCCTATTTGCAAATAGACCACTCTCGAATTTACCTATTTGTCATGTATTATTGCAGCCCTAGAAACGAGTCAAAACTGAGAACTTCTGAATATTCACCTTATTGTAAACCCATTGCAGATATAAATTAATTATCGAGACTAATTAATCGGTTAAGACCTGTGCCTTATCAAAGTAGAGCCGTTTTTTGTGCGCTCGCGGCAAGATTACTTTTGGCTCGATTTATGCTTTAATTTAAATGAGTAATAATAGAGGAGGATGTACTTTGCATATTGACTTTTCACTGGAAATCGATAGAATCATTGGAATCCTATTATTCAACAAATTAGGAATGGACCCTGAAGTTGCCTTTTTATCAACTAAAATGTCTTACCTTAGAAATGATAATTAGAAACAAATACAAATAAGACATGATAAAAATTTACACACTATTTAGTTTCGTACTAGTTACGTTCTTATCTCAAGCTCAAGTGGATATACTACTTGTAAGCGATCCTGGGAACACATACAATGGCGATACTATCAATGTTGTAACAAATAGTACAACTAAGACATTATATATGGAATGCAAAAACACTTCAGGTGCGGCATTTGATATGCAGTTCAGAAGAGTTATTATGAGTTCGACAGCAACTTTTACTGATCAGTTTTGTGACAATCAATTGTGTTATCCTTTAGCAACTGCTGGAAATGATTGGACGGCACCTAATCCTAACCCAATTAATGATACTGATACATCTGACATGAAACCGGTATACGACATTACTGCAGGTGGAGCAATTCATATTAGATACTATGTTCTTGACGGTTCTAATGGAAATGCAATGGTTGATTCTGTTGATGTAATGGTTAGCGCAGGTTTAGGTTATGAAGAGACTTCTTATGAAATTTCAGCTTACCCAAATCCAGCAACTGATGTATTCAATTTAAATGTTGTTACTAACGGTAACCAATTAAAAGTGAAGTTATACAATGTTTTAGGAGAAGCTATTCTTACTACAAACTTAACTGATGGAAACAATCAATTAGATGTTGCTGACTTAACTAATGGGGTTTACTTTTACTCTGTAATTAAGAATAACAAAGCGGTTGAAACTAAAAAGCTCATCATACGAAAGTAAATTGAGTTGAAAAATCTTTGAAAGGTCATCTTAAACAGATGGCCTTTTTTTATGCTATGAATATTCTTTGATGATTGACTTCACCAGTTCAGGCATTTTTTCAGAAGCTTTTCCTTTAAGATGAACAAGGTTTTTAAACTTAGCATTCGTAAGATCATTGATGTCTACGATATACTTTTTACAGAGCTTCTTGCAGGAGTAAATTAAATTTGCCGCGGGATAAACATTCAATGAAGTTCCAACTACAATAAACAAATCTGCTTCTGCAACCAAAGCTTCGGCTTCATTCATCATGGGTACAGCTTCTCCAAACCAAACAACATGAGGTCTTAATTGATGACCTGAAGATGACAGTTCGCCTATTTCTAATCCTCCGCCATCAATTTCAATCACTTCAAATTCATCAATTGAGCACTGCGCTTTTCTGATTTCACCATGTAAATGCATAACGTTCGAGCTTCCAGCACGTTCATGTAGATCATCAATGTTTTGGGTGACAATGCTAACATTGAACTTCTTCTCTAATTCAACTAAGCTGAAGTGAGCTGAATTTGGCTTAGCATTAATAACCGATTTCCTTCTTTGATTGTAGAAATCTAATACCAAAGTTGGATTCTTTTGCCAAGCTTCGGGAGTAGCGACATCATTGATGTCATGTTCGTCCCATAATCCTCCCTTATCTCTAAAGGTCCCAAGTCCACTTTCAGCACTGATTCCAGCACCCGAAAGTATCACAATATTTGGTTTGGATTTTGTCATTTGTTAAATAATGCTCTTTAAAAGTAATCAAATAATTTATTCGACTTTAATTTTTATCTTTATCCGCTTAATTTAACGGCAACAACTATGGCTAAGATAAGGAAACAATACGCCCTGGATTATCATTCAAACGGAAGACCAGGAAAAATTGAGGTGGTGCCGACAAAACCCTACAATTCTCAAAGAGATTTATCTCTTGCATACTCGCCCGGCGTGGCTGAGCCATGTCTCGAAATTGAAGAGGATGCCGCAAATGCATACAAGTACACAGCTAAGGGCAATTTAGTGGCTGTAATTTCAAACGGAACAGCTGTTCTTGGTTTGGGAGATATAGGACCATTGGCATCAAAGCCAGTAATGGAAGGAAAAGGACTACTATTCAAAATTTTCGCAGATATAGATGTGTTTGATATTGAAGTTGATGCCTCAGACCCTGAAGTGTTCATTCAAACAGTGAAAGCTATTGCGCCAACATTTGGCGGAATAAACTTGGAAGATATTAAAGCTCCGGAAGCTTTTGAGATAGAAAGAAGATTAAAGGAAGAGTTGGACATTCCAATCATGCATGATGACCAACACGGAACAGCAATTATTTCTTCAGCAGCTTTGATCAATGCACTTGAACTTGCTAAGAAGGATATTAAGAAGGTGAAAATTGTTGTCGTTGGTGCGGGTGCAGCCGCTTTTTCATGTTGTAAACTGTATTTAGCATTAGGAGCTAAAAAGCAAAACATTTTCATGTATGATTCTAAAGGCTTATTGAGCAAGGAGCGAGAAGGCATAGACGAACATAAGAAGTTCTTTGCTGTTCATGACAAAGATATTTCTCTTGAAGATGCAATGAAAACGGCTGACGTTTTCTTAGGTCTTTCTAAAGGTGGATTGGTTTCAAAAGATATGGTGAAATCAATGCCGAAAAACCCGATTGTGTTTGCATTGGCAAATCCAGAACCTGAGATTTCTTATGAAGATGCAACTTCAGTTAGAGAAGACATCATCATGGCAACAGGTCGTTCTGATAATCCAAACCAAGTTAATAATGTACTGGGATTCCCATTCATTTTTAGAGGAGCGTTAGATGTCAGAGCAACTGCAATAAATGAAGAAATGAAATTGGCAGCTGTTAAAGCTATTGCCGATTTAGCCAAAGAACAAGTTCCAGAAGAAGTGAACGAAGCTTATGGTGAGAAAAACATAATGTTTGGTAGGGAATCAATTATTCCAAAGCCACTTGACTCAAGATTAATTACTAGTGTATCGCCTGCGGTTGCGAAAGCAGCTATGGATTCAGGTGTTGCTCAAATTGCAATTGAAGACTGGGAGGCATATGAACTTGAACTCAAGAAGAGATTAGGACTTGACAATAAATTAGTTGAGACATTAACTGCTAAGGCTTCTAAAAATCCGCAAAGAGTTGTATTTGCTGAAGCAGATAATTATAAAGTATTGAAAGCTGCTCAATTAGCCCAAGATGAAGGTTATGCGATTCCAATTTTATTGGGAAGAAAAGCTAGAATTGAGCGTTTGATGGAGGAAAATGAAGTTGAGATTGAGGATGTAGTAATCATTGATCCTAAAGCTGAAGATCAGAAAGAAAGACGTTTAGAGTTCGGACAAATGTTCTTTGAAAAACGTCAAAGAAAAGGTTATACTCTTTACGAATCTGAAAAGATTATGCGTGAGCGAAATTACTTCGGTTCAATGATGGTTGAAACTGGTGAGGCTGATTGTATGATATCTGGGATCACAAGAAATTATAAAGATGTTATTAGACCTGCCTTAAATGTTGTAGGTACTCAAGAAGGAGTAGAAAAGGTTGCAGGAATGTACATCTTAAACACCAAAAGAGGACCTCTTGTTTTAGCAGATACAACTGTTAACATTGACCCAACTGCTGATGAACTTGCTGAGATCACAAACTTGGTTGCTAAGAAGGTGAGAAGGTTAAATATTCATCCGAGAATTGCAATGCTTTCTTATTCGAATTTCGGCTCTGCTCAAGCTGCCGATTCCAATAAAATGGCAGAAGCAGTTAAGATTATTAATGAACGCTATCCTAACATAATTGTAGACGGAGAAATACAAGCAAATTTTGCCTTGAACAATGAGCTATTAGAAGAGAAATTTCCCTTTTCTAGTTTAGTGAACAAGAATGTGAATACACTCATATTCCCAAATTTGGCTGCAGGTAATATTGCTTACAAACTTCTCCAAGAAATGGGAGATGACGTAGATGCTATTGGGCCTATTTTGCTTGGTATGAACAAATCTATACATGTCTTGCAATTAGGATCTACCATAAGAGAGGTTTTAAACATGGTGAAGGTAGCAGTGGTTGACGCTCAAATTAAATAAAATGATTGCACATTTAAACGGAAGACTAATTGAGAAAACGCCAACAAACATTATTGTTGAGTGTGCTGGTGTTGGCTACTTTGTAAAAATTAGCTTAAACACTTTTTCAAAATTAGGAAGTGACGAGAATATAAAAATCTTCACGCAATTGCAGGTTAGAGAAGATGCTCATACACTTTATGGCTTTTATTCAATTAAGGAAAGGGAGATGTTCAATCATCTAATCTCAGTTTCAGGAATTGGGGCTAACACAGGGATATTGATGCTCAGTGCTTTAACCTCTGATGAAATAGCTTCGGCAATAGTAGGAGAAAACGTAGCATTAATTCAAAGCATTAAGGGAATTGGCGCTAAAACCGCGCAGAGAGTGATAATTGACTTGAAAGACAAGGTCGCTAAAAGTGATTTTGCAACAGAAAATATTTTCACTTCAAACAATACTAACCAAAATGATGCGTTAACTGCCTTGTTGGCACTCGGTTTTGATAAGAAAAGAGCCGAGAAAGCGATCACAAAAGTCCTCACAGACGAACAGACAGTTGAAGAAATAATTAAAGAAGCACTAAAAGTATTGTAAACCCTTCGTGAAACTACTCTTAATCATAACAGCTATCCTCGGATATTGTTCAATTTCATTTGGACAAGGAAAGAAGGATACTTCTAAACTCCAGTTTCCAATGGAGGATTACTATGATTATACAGGGAAAAAGACGGGTCCAATGGGACTTCCTGATCCGTCAAACTTGAATACCAATGTTGTCTATAATCCTGAAACTGGGATGTATGAAATCTATCAAACGATTGGTGGAATTCAATATCGTTATCCTACGGCAATGACTCTTGAAGAGTACATGGCTTATAAGAGACAACAAGCACTAAAAGAAGCTTGGATTGATAAAGTAAATGACGATAATGATCAGACAAACGGAAACAATCCGATTCCGGCCTTAAAGATGAAAGGTGAAGCCTTTGATATTATTTTTGGTGGAGACGAAATTAACATCAGACCTCAAGGTTCTGCCGAGCTTTCATTTGGGGTGAATATTTCAAAGTATGACAATCCAGTTCTTCCAATCAAACAAAGAAGGGTAACCACATTCGATTTCCAACAAAGAATTAATTTGAATTTAGTTGGACAAATTGGAGATAAACTGAAATTAACTATTGCTCAAAATACTGAGGCAACTTTCAACTTCCAAAACCAGGTAAAGATTGAATATACTGGATATGAGGATGAGATTATTCAAAAAATTGAAGCAGGTAACGTAAGCTTACCGCTTAATACCACATTGATTCAAGGGTCTCAAAGTCTTTTCGGAATCAGATCTGATTTGAAATGGGGAAGATTAACGGTAAATACAATCTTAGCTCAAGAAAAAGGAAAGCGTCAAGAGATTAATGTTTCGGGTGGAGCTCAAGTTCAGGATTACGAAGTAAAGGCCGATAACTACGAAGCAAACAAACATTACTTCTTAAACTATTACCACAGAGAGCACTATGATTCAGCAATGCAAACAATGCCTTTTGTTCAATCAGGTGTGCAAATTACAAAGATTGAGGTTTGGGTAACGAATCGAATTAATAAGGTTGAAAACACGAGAAACATTGTCGCATTTACCGATTTAGGTGAAGAGAGAATCGAGAATGTTGAGGGTAACCTTCAATTCTTTAATGGGCCTTATCCTGATAATGACGCGAACGAATTATACAACGAGTTAATCACGAATACAAATGTGAGAAGTTTTTCATCTGCGGTTTCTGAATTAGGAGCTTACACAGGAGCACCCGGCCCGTTCAATCAATCAGTTCATTATGAGAAAGTGGAGAACGCAAGACAATTATCAGAACAAGAATTTAATTACAATGCTCAACTCGGATTTATTTCATTGAAATCTCCTCTGAATCAAGATGAAGTTTTAGGTGTTTCTTATCAATATACCTATGGCGGCAGAACATATCAAGTTGGTGAATTCTCAAATGATGTGCCGGTAGAAGAAGGTTCTAAAAGTGCATTACTCTTGAAATTATTGAAACCTACAATTGTAAATCCTGCCAACAAGACTTGGGATTTGATGATGAAAAATGTTTACTCAATTGGTGCATATCAGGTGAGTCAAAACGATTTCATTATGGATTTATACTACAACAATCCTAAATCATCAGTTGACATTAACTACTTGCCATATGATGGAGTAGATGATAAATTGTTAATGCAGCAATTAGAGTTGGATAGACTAAATCTTCAACAAAGTTTGCAGCCTGATGGTCGTTTTGATTACGTTCCGATTACTTATGCAGGCAACAAAGCAACACAGGCCGGAACCATTGACCCTAAAACAGGAAGAGTTTACTTTACGACAATTGAACCTTTCGGAAAATCATTGAGAGATAAGCTCGAAGCTGCCGGAACATTAGCTCCAGTTCAAGTTGATGGAATTGTTTTTGAAGAGCTTTATGATTCTACGAAAACAGCCGCTCAACAAATTCCAAATAAGAATAGATTCAAGTTAAAAGGGGAATACAAATCATCAGTAAGTTCTGATATTTCTCTAAATTCTTTGAATGTACCTGAGGGTTCAGTTACCGTTACAGCCGGAGGAGTTAAGCTGACGGAAGGTTCTGATTATACAGTTGATTACAACTTAGGAAGAGTTAAAATATTAAACCAAGGAATACTTGAAGCAGGAACACCAATTAAAGTTCAGTTAGAAAGTAACTCACTATTCGGATTTCAGCAAAAATCATTAGTTGGAGCTCACTTCAATTATGAGTTCGATAAAGATTTCAATTGGGGAGCAACTGTAATGAATCTTACTGAAAAGCCTTTGACCCAAAAAGTAAATGTAGGAGACGAACCTATTAGTAATACTGTTTTAGGAACTGACATTTCAATTAGAAGAGATTTACCTTGGCTTACAAAAGCGGTTGATTTCTTACCGATAATTTCAACAAAAGCCCCTTCGAGTATTACTGCCTATGGTGAGTTTGCTTATTTGATTCCTGGAACTCAAAGAGCAATTTCTAAAGAAGGTATTTCATACATTGACGGATTCGAAGGTTCTCAATCTGCCATTGATATTAAGAATTTTGGTACTTGGCGTTTAGCTTCTGTTCCTCAAGGTCAACCAACAGTATTTCCTGAGGCTTCTATCAAAACTGGTTTAGCTGCCGGAACTAATAGATCAAAACTTTCATGGTACGTAGTCGATCCAACAACATTCTATCAAAACTCAACTGTAACACCTGACCACCTTTCAAATAATACAGATGTTCAATGTGATTCAAGATGGCATTTATTAAGTCAAACAGCTTTATTCCCACAGCAGCAACCTCCAATAGGAACCCTAAATAATATTCCGGTATTAGATATGGCTTACTATCCAAACGAAAGAGGTCCTTACAACTACGATACTACTGATGCGGTGATTGATGCAAACGGTAAATTCACTAACCCTGAGGATCGTTGGGCAGGTGTTATGAGATCATTAACGACTACAAATTTTGAAACGGCAAACATCCAATTTATTCAGTTTTGGTTATTAGATCCTTTTAATAATGATGCCACTGAAAACATGTCGACCAATATGGGTGGTGGAGATTTATATTTCAATCTTGGAAACATCTCTGAGGATATCCTTCCTGATTCAAGAAAGAGTTTTGAGAATGGTTTACCGGCAAGTTCTTCATATGACCCGAATGATTATGATTCTACTGATTGGGCCGTAGTGTATAATCAGCAAGTAATTGTAAATGCCTTTGATAATAACGGGAATTCAAGGCAATATCAAGATGTTGGATTAGATGGATTGAATGATGCTGCAGAGGCCAATTGGTTTGGACCATTCGTTAATTGGGTAAATTCGTCAACCTTATTAACTCAGGGAGCAAAAGACAGTTTGATTGCAGATCCTTCTTCTGATAATTACCAGTATTATTTAGATGTTCAACATGATATTGATTCTAATAATATAGTTCGTAGGTATAAAAACTTTAACGGAATGGAGGGTAATTCACCAACTTCAGAGATGTCTGATTCAATTACCGGTGGTGCTGGATACACGATCCAATCTACTACAGTTCCTGACATTGAAGATTTAAATCAAGATAATAACTTGAGTGAGTCAGAGTCTTATTTCCAATATCATGTTAGTCTAAGACCCGGTGATATGACAGTTGGTAACAACTTCATTACGAATTCACAAGTAGTTGACTATTGCGATTCTACTGCCCAAGAAACATGGTATCAATTTAAAATTCCAATCGAAGAATTTGAAGATAAGATTAATGGTATTTCTGATTTTAGATCAATTCGATTTATAAGGATGTACATGAATAATTTCGATCATCCGGTCGTTTTGAGGTTCGCGAAGCTAGAGTTGATTAGAGGTGAGTGGAGAAAGTACTTGAATGATATCAACCAGCCAGGTGAAACTGTTCAAGATGATCCTAATTCAACTGAATTCAACATTGCGGCAGTAAACCTTGAAGAGAATGAATCTAAAGATCCGGTTGGATATTGGACGCCACCAGGAATTATTCGTGAGCAAGATCAAGGATCAATTAATTTAAGACAATTGAATGAGCAAGCATTATCACTTGAGGTATGTGGATTAAAAGATGGTGAAGCAAGAGCTGCATACAAAAATGTAACGTTTGATATCCGTTCTTACAAGAAGATGAAAATGTTCGTTCATGCTGAGCAACAAAAAAGAGATGGATGGGCTGAGACTGATTTACAAGATGATCAATTAACGTCTTTCGTGAGATTAGGAACAGATTTCGAAAACAACTACTACGAGTATGAGATTCCTTTAAAATTGACTGATTGGGGAACAACACCTGGTTCAGATGCTAATGCTGATTTAATTTGGCCTGAAGAGAATAACATGGAGATTGTCTTCAAGAAGATGACCGATATTAAATTGCTAAGAGATTCAATTCCTGGAATTTCAGGAGCACAAGAATATGTTGATACAGTTCATTTTTATACGAGTGCTGGAGTATTAGTAGTTGCTCAAATCAAGGTGAAAGGAAATCCTAATCTACAAGGTTTGAAGACCATTATGATTGGTGTAAGAAATCCTGATAAAGATTCAGATCACCCTTGGATGCATGCCGAAGATGGATTAGAAAAATGTGCCGAAGTTTGGGTGAATGAGTTAAGACTTACTGACTTTGATCAAAGTGGTGGTTGGGCGTCAACTGCAAGAGTAAATGTTCAATTGGCAGATTTTGCAACTGTGAATTTAGCAGGAAACTACTCCACTCCGAATTGGGGATCTATCGAAAAGAAGGTGAGTGAAAGACAAAGAGATACTCAAAAATCATTTGACGTGTCTACTAATGTTGAGCTCGGACAATTCTTTGGACGTAAACTGAACATTCAATTGCCATTCTACTACGGTTATTCGGCGGCAGCAGTTGATCCTGAATTTGATTTATTGAGTCCTGATATCCGACTGAATGAATTACCTCAAGATATTAAGCAAGAGCGAACTCGAATATCAAGAGATATTACCATCCGAAAATCATACAACTTCACTAATGTAAGAAGAGAAAGACCTGCAGGTAAAAAAGTTAATTTCTGGGATATCGAAAACTGGACAGGTACTTATTCTTACAATGAATTATACCGCAGAGATATCAACACAGAGTATGATCAAACAAAAACTTGGAGAGGTGGATTGAACTATGCATATTCTGGTAAACCATTCACTTTTGAACCATTCAAAAATGTGAAGGCTTTCAAGAAATCTAAATGGTTCAAAATCATCAAAGACATCAACCTCAATATAGGTCCTAAATCAATGAGTTTCAATAATGATTTGACAAGGCTTTATAATCAAAGAAGAAATAGAAACTTAGCTGATTCATTAGCTCCTGAATTCGAGCCAACTGTTTTGAAAAACTTCAATTGGACAAGACGATATGATTTGAAATACGATTTCACGAAACAACTCAAATTCACATTCTCAGCTAACAATGCTTCATTGATTACTGAGTCTGAAGGAATAGTAGATCGAAGAGCAACTGACCCAGAACTACAAGCAAATTATGCAGCTTTTGTAAATGCGTTTAAAAGTGCCTTTAACGGCAAGAGAGGTGGAGTTCTTGACCCTACAACAATGGTGATGGATTATGGAGGAGCTGGAGCGGATTCAATAGGCTTTGGTGGATACAATATGAATTATGGCCATGCGTATAACCTGACTTATAAACTGCCTCTGAATAAGATTCCGATTACTGATTGGATTTCAGCAAATGTGAAGATGAGAGGAAGTTATGATTGGCAAAGAGCTCCATTAGCACAACCTCTGTATGGTCACACTATCCAAAACTCAAGAAACTTTGGGGTGAATGGACAGTTGAATTTTGTGAACTTATATAATAAAATTGATTATTTAAAACGAATTAACCAAGATGGTAAAAAGAGTAGAGGAGGAAGAAATTCAGGACGTGGAAACAAGAAAGTTGATCCTAAAAAAGAAGAAGAAAGAAAGAAAAAGCAGGCTGCGCTAGACAAGAAAAAATGGCCTGAAAATCCTTCAGATGAATTCTTGAAGAAGAAGAAAATGACGCGAAAAGAGTATGACAAAGCGCGCAAGAAGTATTTCAAAGCTCAAGCTAAAAAAGAGAAAGAGAAGAAAGAGAAACGCGAAATCACAAAGGTTGAAAAAGTAGCTGGTAGATTAATTATGAGTTTAAGAAATGTGTCTTTCACTTATAATGAAACTGACGGAATGTTGTTGCCTGGTTTTGCTGGAGAGACCAATGTTTTAGGAATGGGTAATAACTTAGGCGGATTCGGAGCTCCTTCATTAGCATTCGTATCAGGTGCCCAAAACAGAAACTTATTAGGACAACAAACATCAATTTGGGGTGGTGGTTCTGACTTTGCCGATTGGGCCTCAGATAATCAATGGTTGATGAGAAACTCTTCATTGAATCTGCAACACACACTTTCTCATTCACAATCAATGAATGGTCGAGTTCAATTAGAGCCATTCAAAGATTTATCTATCTCTTTAACAATGGACAGAAAGTATAATGAGAATGACAATAGCTTTTTCAGATTTAATGATTCGTTAAATGACCATGAATATCAAAACAGGCAAACATCTGGTTCATTAAATTTCACGACCATTACTTGGAAAACGGCTTTCACAAAACTTGATTCATTATATATGGATGATGTATTTAGCGACATGAGAGCATATCGTCAAATTGTTTCAAAACAATTGGGTGAGGCTGCAGGTACGGTTCAAGAAACTAATGGATATTATGATGGTTTCGGAGATAATCAACAAGATGTAGTAATCGGATCGTTTATGGCGGCCTATACAGGTAGAGGTTCTAATAAATTCTTTGATCTGTTCAAAGCAATTCCTCTCCCTAATTGGGATATTAGATATGATGGCTTGTCGAAAATGGATTTCATGAAAAAGTATGTAAGAAACTTTACACTTAAACATGCTTATCGATCTAGTACATCTTTGACTAACTTCTCAACCAACTTGGCAGCCTTTGATGAAAATGGCGTTCAGCAAAGAGATGTTTCGAACAATATTATTGCTGAAACACAAATGTCATCTGTGACTATTACAGAGCAATTCGCACCTTTCTTAGGAATGGATGCCACTTGGATAATTGGTAAGAACGGATTGATAACAAGTTTCGAATACAAACGTGATCGTTCACTTTCATTAAATGTACCGAACATGCAAATAACAGAGATGAGAGGTAACGAGTGGGTGATAGGTGCTGGTTATAAATTCTCAAATGTTGAATTACCATTCATGTTCATGGGAGAACGTCCTAAAAGTGATCTTAACCTGAGATTTGACTTGTCTATTAGAAACAATATTACTGTAAGTAGAAACATCATTGAAGATACTAATCAGCCAACTTCAGGTCAAAGTATGTACTCAGTTAAATTCAGAGCTGATTATAATATAGGTCCAAACTTGAACGTAGCTTATTACTTTGATAGAGTAGTTAATACTCCAGTATTATCAAATGCTTATCCAACGGCCAATACAGCAACCGGTATATCTTTGAGATTTAATCTTGCTCAATAAGATTTTCCTTACTTTTATTTCATGAATAATATTTGCGTCCGTCCTGCGGTGAAAGATGACATGTCTAGAGTTTTAGAACTCATCACTGAACTTGCTATTTATGAAAATGCTGAAGAGCAGGTTAGCAATTCAGTTGAGCAGCTCATTGAAGATGGTTTTGGTGAGAATCCAACTTTTGAATGTAGAGTGGCTGAAAAGGATTCTGAGGTTGTTGGATTTGCAATATTTTATACTTCTTATTCAACATGGAAAGGCAATTGTCTATATTTAGAAGACTTGCTGGTAACTGAATCAGAAAGACGTTCAGGGATAGGTAAACTTTTGTTTGACGAAGTACTTTCAATAGCTAAAGAAAGAGGCGCAAAACGATTTGAATGGCAAGTACTCGACTGGAATGAGCCAGCAATCAATTTCTATAAAAAATATAAGGCTGATTTAGATCCTGAATGGATTAATGGAAAGCTATTCCTTTAACTTCAGGTCAAAACGTCCCTGTGAAATCCTGATGGTGTCTGACAAGTTTGATACGGCAGTAAAAGAGAAGTTCCCAGCAATGATGTTTTCATCCAAATCAAATTTTGTAAACTCTATCTCGTTTTTCTCTGTTTGAATGATATCATAAGTCAGGCTTGCCTTGTCTTTGTTTTTACCGTAGTAATAAGTCTGATAGGCATTTTTACAAGTCTCATTCGATATGGGAAAAACACCTGTCTTCATATCAGGATTTTGAACTTCAATGCAAAACCAATTTCTACAGTAGTTTTCGTCATCTACTCTTGTTGCTGATATTTTTACTAAGCCGTCTTCTCCAATAGTTGGTTGAGGTAGCTCAAATTCCTTATGAAAACCTTTGTCCTTTGGAACCCAAGTTTTGTTGTTCAAGAAGAAACCTAATTTATGTGATCCGTTTTGAGAAGGAGGCGGTAAACAGTTCTTTTCACATTGCTCTGCACATGAGCTCAAGGCGAATATGAATAGTATGTAAATAAGAATGCTCCGCATACTATTAAACACGGCCGCAATCACCCTGTAGTTGGGGATTTTTATTAAATGTATGAACTATTGATTGAACGGTATTTTTAAGACTCTCTGCCCATCAAATACATGGCAATTGCGCGAAGAGGCATCTTCTTTTCTTCAGTTGCATTTATGGCGTCTAAGTTCTGCATTGCCGTTTTGTAAAAGACGTTCATTTGTTCCTCAGCCTTTTCTCTTATGTTCAGCTCTGCATATATCTCCTTTACTTCTTTCACCTTTTTAACTAGATCCTTTTCAGTGAAAAGAGCTTCAAGCCTTGCCTTCTGAGATACATTAGCAGTGGCTAAAGCCGTAAGTAACAAATAGGTCTTTTTGTTTGCAATGATGTCTCCACCTACTTGTTTACCAAACTTGTTTTGATCGGCATAAACATCCAAAATATCATCTTGTAACTGAAATGCGATTCCTAAGTTGGTTCCGAAATTGTAAAGATCATTTGAGTCTTTATGAGCTGCACCTCCTACAATTGCTCCTAGCTTTAAACTACATCCAAGAAGAACGGCAGTTTTTAAGCGAATCATTCTAACATACTCATCAATAGAAACAGAATCCGATTCTTCAAAGTCCATATCCATTTGCTGTCCTTCACAAACTTCAATTGCTGTAATATTATAAAGCTTCAATATTTCAGGCAGAATTTCAGGACGAGCTGTAGCAAGACGTTTGTATGATTCTATCATTAAGATGTCTCCACTCAATAATCCAACATTTGAATTCCATTTTTTATGTACGGTTTCTTTTCCTCTTCTTAAAGGCGCTTCATCCATAATGTCATCATGAATCAATGTGAAATTGTGAAAAATTTCAACTCCCATAGCCACATTTGTGGCCTTTTCAAATTCACCTGAAAAAAGCTCACATGCCATCATTGATAAAATGGGGCGCATTCTTTTTCCGCCTAGCTCTAAGATGTACTTTGCAGGCTCATAAAGATTATGAGGGTTAGAAGGGAATTGTGTTGAAGAAATTTGTGTAGAAATGTAATCTCTATAAGTATCAAGTTGAGCGAGCATATTTTTAAGGTTTTCGTCTTTCTTCATACCTAACAACTAAATGCATGACTTTGTTCAAAAGTCTATTCCTCGCCTTGAATATTTTTAGAATCTTCTTCTCGATATTTCTCAAGAGTTTGCTCAATCTCAAGATGCTCTAATTCAATATCTTCTTCTTCATCATATAATTGAAGAAGTGGTTCAGCCAATGCTTTACCTGAAATCTTTCTCTCCATTCCTAATAAAAGACTCGGAAGAATCATCAAGTTCGCAAACATGGCAATTAATAGTGTTAACGAAACTAATAATCCTAATGCTTTTGTGCCTCCAAACTGAGAGCCTGTGAACATTAAGAATCCAAAGAATAAGACAATAGATGTATAAATCATACTAATTCCAGTCTCTCTCAAGGCCACCAAAATACATCTTCTTAAATCATGTTCATGAAGCTTCATTTCTTGTCTAAACTTAGCTAAGAAGTGAATCGTATCATCAACTGAGATTCCGAATGCAATACTGAATACTAAAAGAGTTGAAGGTTTAATAGGGATACCAACAAACCCCATTATTCCAGCCGTAAATAGTAAAGGAATAAAGTTCGGAATCAGTGAGGCAACCACCATTCTCCATGATCTAAATAATAATGCCATTAATATTCCAATCAGAATAATCGCGCATCCAAGTGAGATGAAAAGATTCGACACTAAGTATTGAGTTCCGTTTGAAGCAACAACTGAAGTTCCGGTAATTATAACACCCCATTCGTTATCGTCGATAGCCATTCTTAAACTATCATTAAATGATTCTGAAGATTCGTGATTAGCAAGTTCTGAGCCATTATTCACACCATACATAGCTTCTAAATCAAACTGTATTCTTGGAACCTTTGTATATAATTGTGTCAAGCTCACCGACTTTTCTGCTCCTGATTGTTTTGAAATAATGTCGTATTGCTGGTCTAAATACTCTTTGTTTGGATTAATGATTTCCTGAACCTCAGGCATCATTTTGTCTACGATTGCTTTGATTTCATAAGAGCCGGTATCTCTAATTTGCATTGAGATTCTTGTGAGTGTTTTAGCCGAGTCTGAAAGTGAGGAGATGTTTGAATTTTCTAATGAATTCGAAACATAATCAGAAATCCTATCTAACTTTTGAATGGATGGAATCTTGAATTTCTCAGGATTATTATCACTATAAGCCATTGATAATAGCTTTATACCATCAGTGGCAGAAAGTGATTTTGAGAAAACGCCATATGATTTTAAATGCTCTTGAACCTCTTCAATTTCTTCAAATCGTGTGTGAAATGAATTAGGTCTTTTGGTATCCAAAATAATGTCAAATGGTATTGATCCACCAAAGTTCTCTTCAATGAATTTAAGGTCGGTGGTGATAGGGTCGTCTTTTGGTAAGTCTCCAGTTATATTACCGGTAGCCTCAATTCGAGATATTCCAATTCCTGCAACCGTCATTAAAACTGCTGTAACAATGTAAACCCACTTTCTCTTATAAAGGCTTAAGTACTCTAATTTCTGAACTGCTAAATGCAGCCATTGCTTTTCAAGGTGCTTTAAATGTTTTGATTTCGGAATAGCCGAATAACTTAATATGATTGGTAGAATTGTAATTGATAATAAGAATACCACCAATATGTTCAATGATGCTATAATACCAAACTCTGCTAACCTTTCAGAATTTGTAAATATGAAAGTAGAGAAACCTAATGCTGTGGTAAGATTTGTAAGGAAGGTCGCATTCCCAATTTTCCTAATAACTCTTGAAAGTGCCTTAGCCTTGTTTCCGTGCTCAATTATTTCTTGATGGAACTTATTGATTAAGAAAATGCAATTGGGTATACTAATTACAATAATCAATGGCGGAATCAACACCATCAATATCGAGAGCTGGAAGTTGAAGGCTCCAATTGAACCTAGTGACCAAATAACACCAACAAATACGACAACATTGCAAATCAATACGATTTTTAGAGATCTAAAAAAGATGAATAGAAGCAGAGAAGTCATTCCAATTGACAAGCCAATAAATAATCCAAGCTCATTTTTAAGTTTCGCTCCTACAGCCACACGAATATGAGGCATACCTGAAACACGAACGTCTCCTAATTTATCTACATATTCATCAGCTACTGCCTCTACATCAAATAACACATTCGCCTTTTGGATATCTGCCATGATATCCTCGTTAACAAACGCCATCATCAAAGAGGCATTAGTCTCTTTGTTGAACAACAACCCGTCATAAAAAGGATTTCCCCTCACGATTTGTTCAATGCTATCAACTTCGGCTTGAGTGGTCGGTTTGCTTTTAGCGACTTTATCGAATTCGAACTTTTTTAATTCTGAATTCTTTACGATTTGATAAATGTGTGCTTCTGAAATGACCGAATCAATGGCATCAAATTCAGAGATTTTTTCACCTACTTCATACCAAGCTTGAAAATTCTCCAACTCATAAAGGTCGTCACATTGAATTGAAAAAATGAGAAGTGATTCGCTCCCTCCAAAAGAACTTTTCAATAGTTCGTAATCTTGTTTTGGCTTAGAATCCTTGGGAAGCATTGTCCCATAAGTATTGTCGACCTTAATATTGGTTACCGCAAAATATCCGAAAAAAACAGATATCCCCAATATCAAGCCCAAGATGAGCAAGCGATTCCGAAGAATGAATTGAGAGAGTTTAAACCACATTAAAAATTACAATACAAATTAAGAGTTCAAAAGTAACTATTCGATTTCTAAATACTGGGGAAATACGAATAATTGTGCCAAAAAAAAGAAGTTGAAAACTATTTAGAAAAATTGATGTATTCTTGAGGATTTAATGGAGATCCTTCTTTCCATAACTCAAAATGAAGATGTGGTCCATCAGTGTGCTCGCCAGAATTCCCCACAATCGCAATTGGATCACCAGTTTGCACCTTTTCTCCGACATTTCTCAAGAGCGAAGAACAGTGCTTGTAAACAGAAAGATATTCGTTCTTATGTTGAATAATTATTATGTCTCCACCTTTCGAAGTCCAAGAAGAAAAAACAACTGTTCCCTCTAAACAACTCTTTATTGGTTCTGATTCAGCCGTGACCACATCAATTCCGTAATGCTTCTTTTTTGGTTTGTACGACTGAGAAATTGTTCCCTTAACTGGAGCATAGAAGAAGTCGTAATGAATCTCAGGTAAAGGCTTGTCAGCATTCTCAATCTTGTATCTCAGTAAAGAATCTTCTTTTGATTTATCAAAGTTCCCCTGATAATTGTCAAAAGTCGTATCATCCGGATTTAATTTTAAACTGTCGTCAAAAGGCTCATCATTTAAAATTTTCTTTAAATCTTCTAAATAAAGTTGAGTTGATCTTGTTTTATCCTTCAAAGAGTCAATAGCCGAGCTATTCTCATTTACTTGACTTACCGAAACTGAAGAGTGTTCAGAAACGAATAGATTTCCAAGAGGAGTGAATTTTACTAGTAAGAAAAAGATAAAAAGAATAATAATTGTGTAGGTAGCCAACAGGGTCCACAAATTCAGAGAAGAGAGGGTGAAGCCCCACTTTTCGTCATAAGTCGCATCATCAGTAAAACTCAGCTTATGCTTTTTACGATTCCTGCTCCAAAATGCTTTCCATTTACTCTCTTCCTTCATCTTTTCTTCTCAGAAAATTATACATTTTAATACTCCTAAAATCGATTTAAATAGATGAATCGACTATTTGGCTCGTTTATTGTTCTTTTTTAGACAACTTATTGACGGCAAAAACGTTCTTATATAAGAGGTTATTAAGTTTAAATAAGTTAACTTTAATAATTCTGCAAACCCCAAAAATAAGCTTTTAATAGTAAATGTTGAAATTAGTTAAAATAGCAATAGCATCTTCAGCCCTTTTAATAGGGGGATTATCGCATGCACAATTAACTACATCAACTGCTCAAACACCTGCTCAATTAGTTGAGGATGTTTTGGTTGGAAATGGGGTAGCTGTCTCAAATGTTTCTTATACAGGGCACGCAGAAGCAGTTGGTTCATTTAACGGAGCAAGCACCAACTTAGGATTAAATAGTGGAATCGTATTAACAACAGGAACTGTTTTAAATTCTGGCGGAATTTTAGGTGGGGCACAAGGTCCACACGGACCAAATGACGAAAGTAGTGCCGGAGTTGATAATAACGAACCAGGTTATGCAGCTTTAACGACATTGGCCGGAGCTGATACTTACAATGCAGCAATCTTAGAATTTGATTTCGTCCCTCAATCCGATACAGTTAGTTTTAGATATGTGTTCGGATCAGAAGAATATCCTGAATATGTGGATGGCGGATTCAATGATGCCTTTGCTTTCTTTATTAGCGGACCTGGATTTGGAGGAACATATAACATGGCAACTATTCCTGGTGGAGGTGGAGTTGTTTCAATTGATAATATTAATAATGGAGATGCAAATTCAGGACCTTGCCAGAATTGTGCGTACTACGTGAATAATGGAACAGGAAATACCGCACCAAACAATGCCAGTGATTTTTACATTCAATATGATGGATTTACAACAGTGATGGAAGCAATCGCTCAAGTGCAATGCGGAGAAACATACCACTTAGTTATTTCAATTGCAGATGCTGGTGATGGCGCGTATGATTCCGGGATCTTTTTAGAGGCAAACAGTTTAGCAAGTTTCGCACCTATCGAGATGAATGCTTCACTAGCTTTAAACGGATTTGGTGATGGTGCAACAATGGCTGAAGGTTGTGAAACTGCTACAGTTACTATTTCAAGACCTTCGAGTGTTGCAGCTGATGCACAATCGATTCCAGTGATTTTAGGTGGAACAGCTACTGAAGGTGTTGATTATGACAATATTCCAAACACTATAAACTTCGCGGCAGGTCAAACTGAAGTGACTTTTAGTTTTGATGTTTATTCAGATGGTCTGGCTGAAGGAACCGAAACCTTACTAATTCAACTTGATCAACCTGATCCGTGTGGAAACTCAAACTATATTTCACTCCCTTTATTTATTGAAGATGTTGAAGATATTCAAGCAACTGTCAACAATGTTACAGTTCAATGCCCTGGTGAAGATGCAATTCTTAAAGTTGTAGTGAGCGGCGGTTTACCAGATTATACGTATGATTGGGGAATTGGCGGAACTGAAGATAATATTACTGTGAATCCTACAGTAACAACAACTTATGATGTGACAGTGAATGATGCTTGTTTAGGTGCTCCTCTGACTGTTTCAGGAACAGTAACAGTTCCAGTTTACCCTCCTCTAATTATGGTGACATCACCAGATGTTTCAGTACTATGTCCTAATACACCACAAACATTGGTTGCAGAGGCCACAGGAGGCGAAGGAGCTTATGTGTACAGTTGGTCTTCAAGCGGATCGGTCTTAGGATCGGGGACTTCTTTAGACGTGTCACCAATGGTTACGACAACATACACAGTAACAGTATCCGACGGATGTGGAGTTGAGATTTCTCAAGATATAACCGTTACTGTTGAAGCCTCAGTTCTTGAATTAGAAATGTCTCCCGACCAACTAATATGCCCAGGTGACTCTGCTGAAATCTTTGTAGTAGCTACTGAAGGATTAGGAGACTACACGTATTTATGGTCGCATTCAGGTGAAACAACTTCTAATGTTACCGTATCACCAAGTAATACAACTCAGTACATGGTTTCTGTTCAAGATGCATGTCAAACGTATAGTATAGAAGGTACAACAACTGTTGAGGTGGTAAGACCTAACGCAAACTTTGAAATTTTGACTGAAGATCCTATGGAGAATTTATTAGTATCATTCCAAAACACAACTTCTGGAGGAGTAGATTGGGACTGGGATTTTGGTAACGGAGATTTCTCTACCGACCATTCTCCTAATACAACTTACAATCCTCACGGATGGTATAATGTAACACTGATTGCCTACAATGAAATTGGTTGTACTGATACGGTAACGAAACCGATTTATATTAGACCTGAGTTTTATTTTTATGCTCCAAACGCATTCACACCTGATGGTAACAGACAGAACACAACTTATGGTGTTTCCGTTATCGGGGCCATAGATTTTGAGTTTATGATTTTCAATCGTTGGGGAGAATTAATTTATCAAACCACCGACCAATACTTCAAGTGGGATGGTAATAATAAAGACTTCTTAATTCCTGACGGAGTTGTGATTTACAAAGCGAAAATCGTGGATAGAGAAGAAAATATTCATGAATACACTGGACATATTACTATTCTAAGGTAAATAAGTACATTTGACATCAAAGATGTAATTGAATGTCGTCCAGAATTTTAACCATTTTATCAATCACTTTATTTGCGGCTTTTCAGTCGTGTACATCTGATCCTATTGATGAAGTCATAGAAGATGTTGCTGTTGAGAATAACGCTTGGACTGATTCGATTTTTGGAGACCTTTCAGATAAAGAAGAATACTTTCAACATCTAATTATTGAGGTTCCTTCATCTTACCAGCAAAACATTGATAGCTTAAGTACTTGGGTATATGAGAATCAGCCTGGAGCTTTGAGTTTAAATGGCTGGAATCCTGATAGCATTTCATTATTAAAGAATGCCTGTGATACTTTGGCCATAATTCAGCCGATTTTTTATACAAATGCTTTTGAATTACTAAATCTACCTGAGTATAATTATTGGGAAGATGAAAGCAGAAATAAGGAGTTTCAATTCTTAAGGATTTTCGAAAAAGGTCATTTTGGATTAGTTGATTTTCAAGAGAACATTTCACTTACGAAATCAAATCTGGCTTGGATGGACTCTGTAAGACATCACATGGGAATTGAAATCATCCCAAAAACCTTTAATGATCAAAATGCAATTGACGAGATTGACGCCTTTATCAACTTTATAAAAGCTTCTGATAATTCGACTTTATTAAATATCACTCAATTCGATTCTGTTGACCTCAACAATTACAGAGAAATATCTGATTATGAAGGCCTGTTTGTTGTCAAAACCAAAGAGTCTAATCTCAATGCTCAGTTAAACGCGGGTGCAGATTACATCTTTAAGCCCATAGATAAAAATGATTCTTACTCTTCATGGGACCTTAATAAGACTTCAGATTCTTATCGAAAAAGTACCGAGAGAATTTTAAACAACAAGAGTAAAATCATGGAGGTGAATCGTAAGCAACATCTTGAGTCAGAGATAGAGTTTACCCAGCTTAATTTAGCCCACAACTCCATTTCATTGCTAAAAGATGAAAGTAATTTGATTCCCCTGACATCCAAATTTGTAATCTATTCGAATCAAAAATTCAGAATTAATCAAAAGGTAAGAAAAGAGAATAAAGTGAGTACTCAAATGATTGATATGTCATTGAAAAAACTCAAAGGTATATCGCAATCACAAATAGGAGTTTACCTCTTGACTGACACAACAACTGACGAAACGCTTGATTATTTGAATGGTCTCAAAAAATCCGACAAAAAGTTGATTTGTTTTTCGAACCCTGAGCATTATGATAAGCTGAAAAAAACAGCAAACTTAATGTTTGTGCCGCTCTACGATAATTTTAATGCTCAAATTTTTTGCCAGCAGTTAACAGCTAGAATCGATATTTCTGGATCCCTATATAAGGAGGGTGAAATAGTTGAAGGTGAAAATATTGATGCAAATAGATTGGCAAGATGTGTTCCCGAATTTGTAGGCTATGATAAGGATACACTTTCGCAAATCAACTGGATAGTTAGTAATGCTATGAATGGTAGAGCTTTTCCTGGTTGCCAAGTATTGTTGGCCAAAAATGGATGCATAATTTACGACAGGCAATATGGTCATCATTCATACAAAAGACAAAAAGTGGTGACAGATGAATCAATGTATGATTTGGCGTCTTTAACAAAGGTGGTAGCGACAACTATGGTAGGAATGAAATTGTATGAAGCGAATGCATATAACTTGAGGGATTCTCTAGGTGATTATCTACCAGATTCTCTTAAGGATCATATACCTTATCCAAGTACGATTAGAAATATCACCTTTGAAGAGCTTTTCATACATAAATCTGGTATGCCTGCTGGATTCCCTATTATTAAATATATGCAATACACTTCTGAAGAAGTTGGTCGCTTAGATAAATACTATTGTGATAGACCTGATTCCAACTTTAATATTGAAGTTGCTGAGAATTTCTATTTAGAAAAAGAGTATGGGGATTCAATGTGGTTAAAGTTGAACCAAATTTGGTTAAATAAGGCGAAGCCTTATAAATACAGTGATGTGAACATGAATACTCTTTATATGATGTTCAAGAGTATTGTTCAAAGTAGGCCAAGAGATTTTGGATTTACAGAGACAAAAAAGGAATTGAAAGAAAAAGATTTGTTCGTGGAATACCTCTATGAATCCTATTACAAACCTTTGGGTATGGAAAGAACAATGTATCTACCAAGAAAGAAATATAATGTGAACAGCATTGTGCCTACAGAGGATGAGAGCTATTGGCGTAAACAGTTACTTCAAGGTCATGTCCATGATCCTAATGCTGCCTTAATGGGCGGAGTAGGAGGAAATGCAGGAATGTTCTCCACTACCAATGACTTGGCTAAACTATGTCAAATGATGCTGAATAAAGGTTATTATCATGAACAGAGATATTTGAAAGCAGAAACTGTCACAAAGTTTACTTCAGCTCAAGAAGGGTCGCATAGAGGTTTAGGTTTTAATAAGAGATCAATTTCAACTACCGGCTATGGAATGTCTGATTCTTCATCAATAATGACATATGGACATACGGGTTTCACAGGCACCTGCTTTTGGATTGATCCAGAAGAAGACTTAGTCTACATCTTTTTATCAAATCGTGTTCATCCAAAAGTAAACAACAGAATATATCAATACGGAGTGAGAAAGCGAATTCACAATGCCGCTTACTCTTCAAGAATAAACTACTAATTATAAGCTCTTAGTTCTACCACCATCAACCGGAATATTGATTCCGTTAATGTAGCTAGCGGCAGGTGATGCCAAGAAAGCAACAGCATTGGCAACTTCTTCAGGCTGAGCAATTCTTTTCATTGGTGAAGCATTACTCATATCATCTAAGATATCATCATATGATCTTCCTGTTTTAGCCGACTTATTTTCGATAATAGATTTCAATCTCACAGTATTGGTTGCTCCAGGTAATACATTGTTTACAGTGATATTGAATTCACCCAATTCATTTGCCAAAGTTTTACTCCAATTAGCAACAGCTCCTCTAATTGTATTAGATACACCAAGGTTTGGTAATGGCTGTTTAACAGAAGTTGAAATGATATTAATTATTCGGCCATAACCTGCCTCCTTCATTTTGTCTTTCACCGCTTGAGCAAGAATGTGATTGCAAATTAAATGCATATTGAAAGCAATTCTGAATTCATCTATCCCCGCTTCATTGGCAGGTCCACCAGCAGGCCCACCCGTATTATTAATTAGGATGTGGACTTGTCTTTCAGGTAAGAATGCAGCTAGTTTTTCTTTCAATTCATCCGCCTTTGAAAAGTCAGCTACTAAATAAGAATGCTTTTGATTTTCTGAAACTGATAATTCAGCAACAACTTTTTTCAGTTTTTCTTCATTTCGAGCAACTAAAATAATTTCCGCTCCCATTTGAGCTAATTCTAGTGCGACCGCTTTTCCTATTCCCTGTGTGCTTCCGCAAACCAAGGCAACTTTATGTGATAAATCTAAATTCATTGTGCTTTATTGTTTCTCAAATGTAAGGATAGTTTGATTTCGAAAGGTCAATTCAACATAATTTTCTAAACGTCAAATTAATATTCATGTTAAGGAAAAAACACTCTGTTGCAAAATGTGGCATAATAGTTTACCTTCACCCCTGAATTTGAACCTATTAATATCTTAAAATGAGAAAACTTTACTTCCTTTTATTCGCACTACTCACGGTGAACTTTTTGTTTGCTGAAGAAGACGAGCCTTCACAAGCTCAACCATTACCACCATTATCTTGTGGTAGTGGAACAGCAACTATGATTTATTCCCAAGATTTTGAAGCAGGTTTTCCTGCTGATTGGACTAAGTCTGCAACTACAAACCCTACTTGGTTAACAACTAGTGGATTTACAACTTCGACTTTGACTGGACCCTCAACAGGTTTTAGCAATGCATCATACATATACTTGGAATGTTCAGGCGGATTTCTTGGAGATACTGATACTTTGACTCCGCCATCAGCAAACTTAACATCAACTGTTGATGCCGCAAGAGTATCTTGGGCTTATCACATGTTTGGAGCTGATATGGGCAGCATGGCTTTTCAAATATCAACAGATGGTGTGAACTATACTGAGGTTTGGTCGCAAGATGGTCAAGATCATACATCTGAGACCGACAATTGGACTGAAGTAGAAATCGATCTTACTCCTTACGTTGGGAGTATTGTAGACATGAGATTTATTGGAACAAGAGGAGTTGGTTTCGCAAGTGATATGGCGATTGATTTATTTCAAGTAGAGGCGTGTATTACATGCCCTGGCCCGACCTTATTGAATGCGACAAACGTGACAACAAATTCTGTTGATCTTGATTGGACAGCTGGCGGAACTGAAACAAATTGGATTATTGAATATGGTCCAACTGGTTTTACACCTGGAACAGGAACACAAGTGCCGACAACAAATAATCCTGAAACCTTAACAGGGATTATTGATAACTCTGATTTAGATATATATGTATATGCTGATTGTGGTGGAGGAGATACTTCTATTCCAGCTGGTCCGGTAAGTATTACAACAGGAATCGTGTGTATACCACCTTCTGCCCTATCATTCACATACACTAGTAATGATACGGCTGCAGTCACCTGGACGCCTGGAGGATTAGAAACTTCATGGATCATAGAATATGGAATTGCGGGTTATACGCCGGGTACAGGTACTCAAACTCCGGTAACTATTGCTCCTGATACGACTTTTGGTTTAGTAAATGGAAACATTTATGAATTCTACATTCAGTCTGTTTGTGTAGGAGGTGGATTGAATAACCCATGGTTTGGCCCAATTCAATATGCCACACCAATTACTAATGATGATGAATGTTCACCTATAAGTGTTCCTGTAGATGGATCAACTTCTTACTTTGCGAATATTGGAGCGGGTGAAAGTGTAGGAGAACCAACTGCAGGTTTCAATACTGCTTGGTTTACATTTGTTGCTCCCTCAACGGGGCATGTTGAAATTAGTACTTGTGGTACAGACTTCAATACAATGTTAGAAGTGTACTCCATTGGCACATGTTCTAGTTTTGGAAGTTATTCTTCAGTAGGTTCTGCAACTGGTAATCCTTTTATGACTTGCTCAGGAGTTGATCCGGCAGGGATGAATCTATGTGATTTAACTCCAGGTAATACGTATTATTTAGTAGTAGGTGGTGAAACTGCACTTGATGAAGGAATCTTCCCTTTGACCTTGACGGAGATACCATTAATTTCTGCAGGTGATGCCTTACCTCAAGATATTTGTAGTGATGTAGGTATATATAATTTATTCAATACAATTGAAAACAATGAAACAAATGGAGGAACATGGTATAATCCAGTTGTGGCTCCTGGAAATGAATTCGCGGCTTCAATTGATTTGACAGGAACACCTCCCGGTGAGTATCCTTTCTTCTATGTTGATATGAACCAATGTGATCAAGATCAGGTTGCAACTTCAGTTACCATCCATGAGCTGCCAAGTTTAGGACAAGGCGGTACTTTATATAAAGTTTGTTCATATGAAACATCAAACTTGTTTACAGGTCTTTCAGGAACAATTACTCTAGGAGGGACATGGAAAAATGAATGGGGAGACACACTTGTTGATGGATTAGTGAATTATAATGATTCTACGGCTGGTGTTTATGATCACTGGTATGTATTTGATAATGGCGGATGTCCTGCTGATTCTTCAAAGGTAAATATCCAGGTGTTAGATTGTGCTGGCTTTGATGAGAATGAATTGCTGATTAATGTTTATCCTAACCCTGTCAAAGATGTATTGAACGTTCAGCTTAATGCTATTTCTGAAGATTTAGTAATTCAATTGATTTCAATGAATGGACAGCTTGTTGATGCTCCGACCTTATTAAGTGGCAACAATGCAACCATAGATGTATCAAGAATTGCATCAGGTGTGTATTTTCTGAACATTAGTTCGGCTGACGTTTCGAAATCTGTTCGAGTCGTCAAACAATAATCTATAATTCAGAAATAATATTTGGGCCTGCTCAGTTATGAGTGGGCCCTTTTTTTCTTGAGGTGTCTATGGTTAACCGCTATAGATGTTTAAACAATAATTGTTAACGAAAGAGCTTAAAAACTATCAACAATCGTTAAGAAAACAACAGTTTCAACACTAACAGGTATTATGTAAATAACAGTCTCAATGTTATTTGTTAAATAAAAAACACTCCCTTTGAACTAAAAAAACAGTCGGTAAACCGCGTTCTTAGGTCTAGTCTTTGTCAAGTGTTGGGGTTTGATAGTTGTGCAAATAAGAACTTACTTTCTTTTCTGAAAATATTTCGTCCAAGATTTATGTCGTTTTATCGATTAGTTGATAAATGCTATTTTTTTCGGTTTCATTAAGACCTAACTTTGTGCAAAATTAAATTAAACGATTAATTATGAGAAAAATTTACCTTTTGGGTGTTGGTTTGATGCTAATGGCATCAAATTCTATCGCCCAGTATTGTGTTGGAGGTGGTACATCCTCTAGCGGAGATACGAATGTGGAGCTCGTCGTTCTGAACGGTGAGACCACAAGTATTAATTATGCGGCATGCCCTGGAGTTCTTGGAGTAGATCAACAATTAGGCCAAGTAGCTGATTTGATTGCTGGAAATAGCTACTCAATTGATGTAACTTGGGGAACATGTGCTGATGCCTACTCAAGTGTAGGAACTATTTGGATTGATTATGATGGAAGTGAAACATTTGACGCTTCAGAGATAATCGGGACTGTAGATTATGGTGGAGGTACAAACCTTCAAACATATCCTTTCACTGTGCCTCTAACTGCTCTGAATGGTACGCCAAGAATTAGAGTAATGCAAGACGAGTTTGGTTCGTTACCTTTAGATCCTTGTTCAGACGTAGGTTATGGTTCTGTTCAAGATTTTACAATTGGTATCACAGGAGGCTCTTCATGTGCTGGACCTACTGCCTTGAACGTATCGGGCATTACTTTTACTTCGGCTGATTTAAACTGGACACCAGATGGTGGTGCCGTTGATCATGAAGTAGAATGGGGATTACCAGGATTTGCACCTGGCACTGCTGCTGAAGTTGGTTCGGCCTCAACTGTTGTTGGTGGAACCACAAATGCAACAGGCTTAACAGCTGAAACAGACTATGAATTTTATGTAATGACAAATTGCGGAGGTTCGACTTCTGGTTGGGCTGGCCCTTTTCCATTTTTCACGGGATATTGTGCGGTATCAGTAAGTTTTGGAGATTATTTATCAGACATAACTACTACAGGAGCTGATGTTAACGTTACTTATAATGCGACAACACAACCAGCAGGTGCATATGCCAATGAGAGTGCCTCTGAAGTTCATTCTTTTGAATCAGGTACTTTCGATATTAATACAACTTATGTAGGTGGATCAAATGGTGTTAAAGTATGGGTAGATTTCAATAATGATTTAGATTTTGATGATCTTGGAGAAGAGTTATTTTACCTGGCCAACACGGCAGCATCTAAAACGGGAACAATTACTGTTCCAGCTTTGACTCCTGTTGGTAATTATAGAATGAGAGTGAGGGGAACTTTTGGTTCAACTTCAGTTCCTACTTCTTGTGGAAATGCAACTTATGGTTCGACAGTAGATTTCACACTGGTTGTGAATGCACCTCCATCTTGTCCTCCTCCAACCTTATTATCGTCAGCTAACTCAACTACAACTTCTACTGAGCTTTCTTGGACTGAAAATGGATCTGCAACTTCATGGTTAGTCGAGTACGGAACGCCTGGTTTTACACCTGGAATTAATGTTGGGACTACTGTAACGGCCGGTACAAATATTTCATATTTATTATCTGGTTTAACTGCGAATAATTTGTATGATGTTTATGTAAGAAGTTTTTGTTCAGTTGGAGATACTTCAACGTTTTTAGGACCAATCAGTGTTGGAACTTTCGATTTGGCGTCATCAACATTCATGGCTGTCGACGAAGATTGTCCAGTTGCTGGGTTTACTGATATTTCAGGTACAGGTGTTGGTTATGATCTTGCAGATGACGGAGAACAAAATGTTACAATGACATTTCCATTCATTTTTCAAGGAACCATAGTTACAGACTTAAGACTTGGAAATAACGGAGGTATGCTAATTGGAGCAACAGCTGGAAATGTTGGTACTGGTGGAAATATGAACGGTGTTGATGATGGTGTTTATCCTTGGTTTGATGATATGGATTCTGAAACTGGTGATGTATTCTACGAAGAAATTGGAGTTGCACCTAATAGAATTGCCATTGTTCAATGGGATAATTTGAATAACTACTCTAATGGAGCAACTACTGTAACTTTCCAAGTCCAAATTCATGAAACAACTAATGAAATTTACTTTGTTTATGATGACGTTGAGTTTGGAACGGGGGATGATTTCGGAGCGAATGCTGACATTGGTTTAGCTGGACCATTACAAGATTTTAACGTCTCTAATAATGATGCAGCATACTTAATGGCTAATTCTTGTGTGAGATTTTACTATCCTACATGTCCTGCTGTTTCAAATATCACATCAACTTATTCATCAATTGATTCATTAGAAATTGGTTGGACTTCAAACGGAACAGAATCAGATTGGATTATAGAGTACGGGCCAACAGGTTTCACTCAAGGGTCAGGTATTTTTGTTAATACCACATCTAATCCTGATACTTTAGGTGGATTAGTAGATAATACTATGTATGACATTTATGTATATGCTGATTGCGGTGCTGGAGATACAAGTGTGGCTGTTGGACCAGAAACTTTTGCTACAGACGTAGTTTGTGCACCAGTTACGGCATTAGCTTTTGAGTATACTTCTAACGATACTGTTTCTATCGAGTGGACACTTGGTGGACTAGAAGCTGCGTGGAATGTAGAGTGGGGAACTTCTGGATTTGTGCCTGGCATGGGTAACGGAACGTTGACTAACGTTACTACTTTCCCAGATACAACTTTCGGAGTACCTGCTGGAGGCGTTTATGACTTCTATGTTCAGGCTGATTGTGGTGCAGGTGTTAATAACCCATGGACTGGACCAATCACTTATATTTCTCCAATCTTAAATGATTCGACTTGTGATGCAATTGTTGTTCCAGTTGATGGTTCAACAACAGTATATGCAAATGTTGGTGCAACTACTCAAGTTGGTTCAACAGTTGCTGGATTTAACACAATTTGGTTTGAATTCGTTGCTCCCGCTTCAGGACACGTTGAAATCATGACTTGTGGTAATGACTTTGACAATATGTTAGAAGTTTACGAAGCTACAGATTGTAGTGATTTCGGAACATTTACTTTAGTTGATGGCGCTACAGGAAATCCATTTGGATCTTGTGCTGGTACATTTGATCCTGCTGGAATGAACCTTTGTGGTTTAACTCCTGGAAACACTTATTACCTTACAATTGGATCTGAAACAGATGGTGTAACTGGGACCTTCCCATTGACATTAACTGAATTACCTGCTATTGAGGCTGGTACAGCAGTAAACACAGACATTTGTGAAGATAATGCTGCACTTGATTTATTTACACTTATTTCTGGAAACTTAACGACTACAGGACAATGGTACTTTACTGAAGCTATGGCTGGTAATGAACTACCGTCATTGGTAAATGTTGTAGGTCTTCCTATTGATACATATGACTTTGCATATGTACAGAACGAAGTTTGTGGATCTGATACAGTGACGACTTCAATAACTCTTGTTGCGACACCAAATGTAGGAGTTGGATCAACAATTGATGCTGGATGTAACCATAACTCAGTTGCTTTAACTGATGGTTTATCAGGTACGGTTGATTTCGGTGGAACTTGGTATGATGAGTCTTCTAATGATTTAGGAACTGCCTTACTAACTTTCGACGGTGAGCCAGCTGGATCTTATGACTATTACTATGTAGTTGATAACGGAGTTTGTGCTGCTGATACAGCAACTGTAACAGTTGATGTAATTGATTGTGCAAGTATTGGTGAGAACTCATTAGGATTAAATGTATATCCTAACCCAGTGAAAGATGTATTAACGATTAACTTATTAAGCGTTAGTGGTCAAGCAACTGTTGAGTTGTTCAACTTACAAGGAAGCTTAGTTTCTGCTCCAATCGCAATTAACAGTTCATCTGTTAATGTGAATATGGCAGACTTTGCTGATGGCGTTTACATCTTAAAAGTAACTTCAAACGGAGCTACTGAAGAAGTAAGAGTTGTTAAGCAATAATTAGCTTAGATTATATTGAATCCCCTTTCTGGTTTTCCAGAAAGGGGATTTTTTTTGTCCTAACTTTTCTGTTATTTGGACACCTTTTATTACTTTAAACAAAAATTACAACCATGGCATTAGCAGCACCTTTCAATCTACAAAAATGGATAGACGAAAACAGAGACTTATTGAAGCCTCCAGTTTCGAATAAAAATCTTTACACTGAATCAGGAGATTATATTGTGATGATTGTAGGTGGACCTAACGCTCGTAAGGATTATCACTATAATGAAACCGAAGAGTTGTTTTATCAATTAGAGGGAGACATTGTCGTTACCGCACAAGTTGATGGTGAAGCAAAGAAGATTGAAATTAAAGCAGGTGATATGTTCTTATTACCAGCAAAGATTCCTCATAATCCTGTCAGACCAGCTGGCTCGGTAGGTTTAGTGATTGAAAGAGTGAGAAAAGGAACTGATTACAAAGATGGTTTGATGTGGTTCTGTGATAATTGTAATAATTCGTTACATGCAACATACTTTGAGCTTCACAATGTTGAAAAAGATTTTCAACCAAGATTCAAAGAATTCTATCAAAGTGAAGAACTAAGAACTTGTTCATCATGTAATCACGTCATGGAAGTGGATGAAAGATTTATTTAGGACTGAGATTATTTGAGTACTGTGACATGTCCTCTTAAAGTATGCGGGTCATTCTTAAGATCAACATATCTCACTTGCCACACATATACGTCATCTTTTACAGGAACTCCATTGTAAGTTCCATCCCAAGATTCGTCAAGAGAACTAAGTGTTTTCACAATTTCACCCCAACGGTTAAAGATGAGCATCTCAAATTCTATGATGTTTAATCCTTGTGCCTTAAAATATTGATTGAATGAATCACCATTTGGTGTGAAGGCATTGGGTACATATAAAAGTGGGTCAAAATAAATAGGTACATCACCGGTATTCATGCATCCATTGACATCTGTGATGGTCGCCGTATAAACAAATTCAACTTCTGGCCAAACATACGGGTCTGTGCAATGAGCACAGCTGATATTATAAGGTGGTGACCAATAAATAACTCCATCTCCTTCTGCCCATAATTGAGTTGAATCTCCAACAACGGCATATACGGCAGGTGAGACTACAATTTGAGGTGTGTCATATAAAAAGACATTTGTTGTCAAGCTCAATGAACAACCATATTCATCCGTGATTAACACAGTATATTGGGTGTCTGAACCTGGACTTGCTTGTGTGATTGAATCGTTAGGTTTATTTAGCCCTGTGCTAGGCCACCAATTGTATGAGACTCCACCGGTTGCAACTAAAGTTGCTTCGCCCTCAGGACAGATTGTTGTGTCTGGTGAGATCGTTCCATCAACCGTTATCACATTCACTTTTACAGAATCATATGTGGTACCACAGGCATTTGTGAAATCTACGTGATAAGTAGTATCAACTAATGGGTTTACAAATGGATTGTAAACGTTCGTTTCACTAATGTTATAATCGGGTGACCACAAGTAAGAAGTCGCTCCGCCAGCAATAATTTGTGTGCTCGTACCATAGCAAATGCTTACTTCTTCTGGTAAAAGCGGGAAAGGTAAGTCTTGATCCACCCAAACCTGAGTAGTGTCTTTAATTTCGCAACCCTCAGGAGTTGTAATCGTGACAATGTAATTTGTTGTGATTGATGGTGTAGAGATTGGATTGGCTGAGGTAGGATCATCTAAGGAGCCTCCAGGAGTCCATTCGTAGGTTCCACCACCATTTGCGCTTAATTGTGCAGATCCTCCTACACAAATTGCAGTATCTAATCCTGATTCAGCATTAGCACCATAAACTTCAACTGTTACTTCAATTTCACTCGATCCACACACGCTTTGTACTTCTACTGTGAATGTTGTTGCTTCCCAAATAGTAGCGATTACATTTGAGCCAGTTTGAGTATTCAAGTATTCGGCTGGACCCCAAACATAGTTGTCTCCACCAATCGCATATAACTCAACTGAAGTCCCTGGGCATATTGTATCAAGAAGTGCTCCAGCTTCTGCTTCCAACAACTGAATTTCTACATCTAAATATGCCGTATCAGGTGAATAACAGCCTGCCGCATCAGAAACTATTAGCATTACGTTGTAGGTGCCTGGGTCAGTGTAGTAGTGAGTTGGTTCGAATTCAAATGAATTGGGACTACCATCTCCAAAAACCCATTCATAGGTGTCGCCATTTTCAGAATCATTTTGAAAAATTACAGGGTCGGGTATACAAACTACTGGTGTACCAGTTGAAAGAGTAGCCTCTATTTTCGAAAGTTCAAAAAGGAAAGCCGCCATATTACAATTTGAAGACTGATTCGTTTCAGAATATGCGCCTGGGGTTGTTGGGAATCCGTTCGCGTTACCGCCACAGGCTGCACAAACTGCATGATAAACTCCGCCTTGTTTATCAAATCTACTTGTACCGCCATCCACATGATCGCTAGATCCGTTTTGACTTCCCATGTAAGTTGAATATTTGAGGTCGGCCATATCGGCTGTGAAAAGTGCAAGGTAAAAGTTTGAACCGTTTGTTGTAGGTTGAAAGGCATCTGAGGTAATAGGCATCCCGTTACTTGAGCTGTTATCTGCAGATGAGTTATTGGCATTTGTATTTCCTCCCCATCCGGCAATATAGATTTCGTAGCAATCAGAAACTAAGAAGGCGGTTGGAGAAAGCTCTTCGTTTCCTGAACTTGCCCCAAAAGTAGATGACCACTCAGTAGTGCTTAAATCATTAGAAAGTTTATGAATGAATTGACCACTATTCGGATTGTTGTAAACCCCTGATGAAATGGTATAATCTCCTTTTGTTTGTCCATACAGATAAATGAAATCATCAATATCAATTTGAACGAAATATGTTTGGTCATAGTCAGAAGTACCAATGTATGATGCTATCGGAGCATTATAAGTTGGAGCATTGAATTTCATAACATATCCGTCAGTGTTACCTCCTTGAAAGCTCGGATTTACTTGGCCGGCAGTATTTGGGAAGTTTGAACTCGTAGTTCCTCCACCTATAACAATGTCACCAGTTGAAGTGAGTTGTATTGAGTTCCCTGACTCTGCTCCAGATCCACCAACATAAGTACTCCAAAGAAGAGAAGATAAATCAGGATTGAATTTGGCAATAATTGCATCTTGTGTTCCACCGAAAGAATTTTGAAAACCTCCGTTTATTTGAATGTCATTTGATTGTGTTGTTGAGCTGATGTAGACATTTGAAGCCCCATCCACCATTACTTCTCCTCTTAATTGGTCACCATAATTGAACGCAATGTCGTCACTGGCAGTTGACATCCCGTCGGTTAAACTTCCACCATAAAAAGTACTACCAAGCATTGCGCTTCCGGCTGCATTTAATTTTGTGATGAAGATATCTGAGCCATTCACAAATGTGATTCCGTCAACTGTGATTGTTACTCCACCCTCATGATTAGGCTGCATAGCATTACCCATTACCGGGAAATTTGTAGAGGCAGTGGCTCCCATAATGTAAAGCTCATTGTTGTCATTCACGATCAAACTGTGCGGAGTCTCACTAGCGTCTCCTCCAAGATGAGTTGAGAAAATGAAGTTCGAACCTGTGGCATTATACTTTGTAATTACAACATCAACCTGGCCGCCATTAAACGAGTTATCATATCCTCCTGGGTCATTGATGTATTGAGAACCAAATACAATTCCGCCTGCAATTAAGTTCTTGTTTATATCAGGACAAGCTGTCATTCCCCAATTATCAGAAGCACTTCCGGTGAAAGTTGAAAATGCTAACTCAGGATCAATAACCAATTCTAAATTGGAGTCATATCCTTCAGGGAATTCAAAATGCATTTCATCTCCAACAAGGACGTACTCACAAGGAACATTTTTCTTGATTCCATTGCTTAACTGATAGGCATATGGTTTACTCTCTGTGATATCACCCAAAGGTGTATGGATGACCAATTCTCCTTCATCATTGATTGTCAATTGCTCTTGTCCTTCATAATCTACTTTGAAAACCGAAGGGTCGGCTCCGGCATCAATGTGAATATCATATTTCAATGTCGCATTTTGCTCATACATTGATAATCTAATTCCGTCATAAAGCTCATGATAGTCAACCCTGTTGTACGCATAGATATTTGATTTCCATTTGCTGGTGTCGTTTCCTAGAAAGTAGTTTTCATAGTGAGACGAAACATCCAGCTCTTCAAAAATTGGATTTGAATTTGCTCCAATGAATTTTGTTTTAACCACATGGCCTTGAAATTCATCATGCTCTTCACCATGATGGTGATGGTCATATGCTTCACCTAGATTGTTGAGGTTGTAAGTGAACCCATCTTTTTCGAGATATAAATCTCCTCCAGGAATATCAATTTGATAAGAAATATTTTGATGCCATTGCCCTCTGTTCGGGTGTATCCATATCTCTTCTTGAGCAAATAAATTTGCGCATAGAACAACTGATAATATGAGAACACTCAATTTATTCATGGTCGAGATGCTGGTCTAAAACTTTCAAACGAAAGGATTACGATATAATTGCATCCAAATTTTGGGCCAAACTGCTTACATTCAAATGTATTAAAAATCAACAACTTAATGTCGTTTTTAATGTGTACGGTATAAATGCTTTATTGTTTGGTTTTATAAAGACGAAAAAAAGTAAGAGAAGTTGTCTATTCGAATACCTCTTCGTTCAGCAGCTCGCCCGCTTCATCATAGAATTTCCATGTGCCGATTTTGACATCATTTTTGTATTCGCCAACATAACGGATTCCGCCATTTGGAAAGAAGGTGAGTGAATGACCATTTTTGATGCCGTTATCGTAGTAAGATTCGCTCCATTTAATTCCGTTATCATAGTATGAAATCCAAAGTCCTTCTCGCTCACCATTAGAGTTGTTTTTGCCTTTCATTTTCAAGGCTCCGTTAGGGTAGTATTCTTCAAAATCTCCAGGCGCATTAGGGTCAGCAATAACTTCTTCAACAGCTTCAATATCTGAAATATCAGTAGTATTTTCAGTGTTCTTGCTTGTCTCATCACTACAAGAAACCATGAAAATAATTGGTAATAATAAAAAGTTGAATTTGATCATTTCTCTCTATTTACTGTGTATTCAACAAGGCCAATGAGGGCTTTTTTCGCATCATTGTCTTCAATATCTTTGATTTGCTCAAGCGCCTGGTCTTTCAGTTCCATCATTTTTTTATGGGCATATTGAACCCCTCCAGAATCAACAACAAGTTTGATGGCTTCGCGCACTTTTTTTGGTTCTTCATTGTGATTTTTCACAATGTTGATTAATGTTTTTCGAGTTGCTTTGTCTGAGTTTGTAAGGGTGTAGATAAGTGGAAGCGTCATTTTTCGTTCCCTTATATCGTTACCAGTTGGTTTACCTATTTTTTCAGAACTACCGTAGTCAAAGATGTCATCTTTAATTTGAAAAGCTAATCCAACCAACTCTCCAAATGTCTTCATTTTAGCAATGATTTCTGGATCTTCGGTGACAGAAGCAGCTCCTGCAGCACAGCAAGAAGCAATTAAAGATGCCGTTTTTTGACGAATAATTTCAAAATAAACCTCTTCGGTAATATCAAGTTTTCGTGCTTTTTCTATCTGCAAAAGTTCACCCTCAGCCATCTCTTGAACAGCATTAGAAACAATTTCTAAGAGCTTATGTTGGTTTGATTCTACTGAAATCATTAATCCTCTTGCCAAAAGAAAATCCCCCACTAAAACTGCAATCTTATTCTTCCATAATGCGTTTACCGAAAAGAATCCCCGTCGCTCGTTGGCATCATCAACTATGTCATCATGAACGAGACTGGCAGTATGAGAAAGTTCAATTAGAGAAGCGGCAGTATAGGTAGCCTCTTTAGCGCTTCCATTCAGAGCTTTTGCTGTTAGAAACACGAAGAGAGGTCTCATTTGTTTCCCTTTTCGCTTGATAATGTAATGCGTGATTTTGTCTAAGAGAGCAACATCTGACTTCATTGACTCTTTGAACTTCTCTTCAAACAAGGTCATTTCATCAGCCACATTGGCTTTTATTTCTTTGACAGTAATCATTGTTTACAAAGATAAGCCTTCACTCTAATTATCTGAGATTATTGGTTTTAATTTGATTCAATAATAGGCACATCAGAATTCTCGATTTTTTCAATCCATTCTTCAACAGTATAGCTGTCTTTGATTGAGTATTCTCCAATTTCTTCTCTTCTTAGAACAGATAAATGACCTCCACTGTTCAAATTCTTTCCCAAATCGTGTGCGATTGACCTGATGTAAGTTCCTTTTGAACAAGCAATCACAAAGCTCAATTTATTGTCTTCAAATCTAGTGATTTCAAATCTAGAAATATTAATTCTTTTTGGTTTGAGTTCCACGTCAATTCCTTTTCTGGCTAGATCGTAGGCTTTTTTTCCGTTCACTTTTTTAGCCGAGAATATTGGTGGGTATTGGTCGTAGTCTCCAATCATTTTCTCCACCTCTCCTTTAATCAGTTCAGAAGTGAAATGGTCTGTCGGATAGGTTTGGTCAATCTCAGTTTCGAGATCATATGATGGTGTCGTAGAGCCTAAGGTAATTTCACCTGAATAAACTTTTTCAAGCCCCATTAATGATTCAATCGTCTTAGTTTTTTTTCCGGTACAAAGTATAAGAAGCCCATCAGCCAAAGGATCTAAAGTGCCCGCATGACCTACTTTTATTTTTTTGACTTCGAGTTTTCGCTTAATACTATACCGCAGTTTATTCACTACATCAAAAGAGGTCCAATGTAGCGGCTTGTTTACTAAAAGAACTTCACCTGATTTGAAATCAAATGACTCTTTAGCTGACATTGAGGATAGAATAAGTAATTGCAGCTAATCCAACCGCGAAACAATAGAATGAGAAATATTTCAGTTTAGCTTTCTTCACCAATGAGATCATCCAAGTACAGGCGACTAAACCTGTAATTAGAGCTGTGAAGAATCCAATTATCAATGGAGTTGAATCAATTCCAGTCATGGTGAAATCATCACTCATTAAATCTTGAGCCATCTTCCCAAAAATCAAAGGAACAACCATTAAAAATGAGAATCGAGCTGACTTTTCTCTGTCAATACCAAGAAGAACTGCTGTCGAAATAGTGGCTCCAGATCTTGAAATCCCGGGTAGTATTGCAATTGCTTGAGAAATCCCTATGAGTATCGAGCTTTTAAAGCTGACATCTTTATCTGTTTTCTTTGCTCGGTCTGCTAAAAAGAGTAGACCTCCTGTTAAGAGTAGCATAAAGCCTACTAACATTACTTGGCCTCCGAAAAAAGACTCGATTTCATCATTTAGCAATACTCCTACCGCGGCGGCAGGAATCATTGATAAAATGATCTTTAGTGAGAACTTAGTTTCATCATTCCATTTGAATTGAAAGAGGCCCTTAAAAATTCTGATTAATTCTTTTCTAAAAACTATAACAGTACTCAATGCAGTTGCGAAATGCAGAGTAACTGTCATCATCATACTTTTTTCGGGATCAAGATCTGTTCCCAAAACTGTGTTTGTAAGTTCAAGATGTCCGCTACTACTAACGGGTAAGAATTCGGTTAGTCCTTGGATTAAACCAAAGACGATTGCCTCAAATGGACTCATTCTGGCTTGGGTTGACTTTGTTTTTCTTCATGATGCCGAAAATTACTAAGCCGTATCCACCAATAACTAGGATAGGAGCGATTGTAATTCTTGTAGAGCTGAACATTTCAGCTTCATCAAAAACATTTGGGTCATCTGAACCACCGCCCATCATCAGAAAAAATCCGAGTAATGTTAATACAATACCAATTACGATAAACATTACGTTTTTCTTACCGATAACTAAGTTATTCTCTTCGCTCATAATTCAAAGTTAATTAATATAAATTATCTAGGTTTAATCTCAGGTATTTTCTAAGTGCCAAGAAAGTTGAAAAAACTGTGATTAGCACACCAAAACAAATGATGCCCGCCATTACGATAATAAAAGTCTTTATGTCTGTCATTTGACCAAACAATGGATTGGCCTTTTCTAAAAGAACAACAAGACCCATCACTAAACATCCAGCAATTAGTCCTGAAATAACTCCTTGTCCAACTGCATTCCAAATAAAAGGTCTTCTTATAAATTTCGGAGTAGCACCCACTAACTGCATTGTTTTAATCAAAAATCTTTTTGAAAATAGGGCTAATCTAATAGTGTTGTTGATCATTGCGATAGCAATGAAAAGTAAAAGCACTGCTAAAAGTAAGACGAAGTAAATTATTTTTTGAAGATTGGTAGAGTAGTCTTTGAAAACTTCCGATCGGTAGCTTACTTCAGAAAGCTGTCCTGCATATTCTGCATTCAATTCTGCTTCAATGTTTTGTACACTATCCAAATAAAAATAATCCTTTTTCAAGGTCATTATAATATGCTGCTTAATTGGGTTTTCATTGTCTAATACTCCAAGGTCAGCTTCTGGATCAACCTCTTCAAGGTATGTTTGCCAAGCTTCATCCGAAGTTTTGTAAGTCGCAGAAGAAACATAATTCTTCTTAGCAATTTCAGTTTCTATTATCCCTAGTTCTAAATCATTGACATTATCTTCAAAATAAAGCTCAATCTCGTAGCTTTCAATTTTAGAAACTTTTAATTTGTTCAATCCAAGTCCAAACCATGCAACTAATCCAACAAAGAACAGCACCAGAACCACCCCTACAACTGTCGAGACGTAAGCTGTTTTTAATCCTTTTTTATTTGAACGGGATTTTGCCATGGTCTAAAAGTAAAAATTTAATCGGTTTGAAAAAATATTTGTTTAAACATGTATGTTTATTTTAAGCTTTTTTTAGATTTGCACAAACATTAATAAAACAAGCAATGAAAAAGAAATTATTTTTTGGAGTAGGTATCGCAGCAATGATGCTCGCTTCATGTGGTGAAGGAACTGAAGAAGCATCTGAAGAAACAGATGGAACAACTGACGAGGTTGTTGAAGAAGTAGTTGAGCCTGTATCTTACGAAATTGATACAACAGCATCAATTATTAACTGGTATACAACAGAGGGTGAAGAAAAAGGACACTGGGGAACTGTTAAAGTTCTTTCTGGGTCTTACACAACTGAAGGTGACGTGATCACAGCTGCATCTCTATCTGCAAACATGAACACAATTACATCTGATGATGAAATGGGTGGAGAGAAATTAGCAGGTCACTTAATGGCTCCTGATTTCTTTGACGTAAATCAATTTGCTTCTGCTGACTTTACTTTCAACAGACATGAAGAAGGAACTGTTTACGGAACTTTAGCATCTGCTGGATTAGAATTTCCAGTTGAAGCAGCTACTACTGTAACTGAAGGGGCTGTTGAAATAGCTGAATTCAAAGTGGATATGTCTGCTTTACCTTTCTTTGTTGCTGAAAAAGAAAAAGAGGCTGATGAGTCAAAGCATCATGATCCAATGATTGGATTCTCTGCTTCTATTGTAGGAAAATAACAATTGAATAAACGTAAAAAGGGGTGTCGAATTATTCGACACCCCTTTTTTATTGCTTAATAGTTTGGGAATTATAAGGTTCCTCTCTTTTCTTGCTCTCTTTCGATAGATTCGAATAATGCCTTAAAATTACCTGCTCCAAATCCTCTAGCTCCCATTCTTTGAATAATTTCAAAAAAGAGTGTAGGTCTATCTTCAACTGGCTTCGTAAATATTTGTAATAAATATCCTTCTTCGTCAGCATCAATCATAATTCCGAGTCCTTTGAGTGTTTCAATATCTTCTCTTAACTCATGACTATGCTCTTCTAATCTTCCTGGTACAGCTCTGTAATATTCATCTGGTGGAGTTGATAAAAACTCAACCCCTCTTGAACGCATTCCTGTAACCGTTTTGATGATGTCATCAGTTGCCACGGCAATATGTTGAACTCCTGCACTTTCATAAAAGTCTAGATATTCTTCAATTTGAGATTTCTTCTTTCCTTCAGCTGGTTCATTAATAGGAAACTTAATTCTTCCATTTCCATTACTCATTACCTTACTCATTAAGGCAGAATATTCTGTGTGAATTTGGCTGTCATCAAATGAAAGGAAGTTTTCAAATCCCATTACATCCTCATACCATTTAACCCAAGTGTTCATTTCACCCCAGCCAACATTACCAACCATGTGGTCAATAAATTTTAGGCCAAGAGGCTCAGGGTTATAGTCTGATTCCCATTTAACAAACCCAGGCATGAATGTTCCATTGTAATTCTTTCTCTCTACAAAAATGTGAACGGTTTCACCATATGTATAGATTCCTGAACGTACAATTTCACCATCATCATCTTTTTCAACTGTTGGCTCCATATAAGACTTCGCTCCTCTAGAAGTTGTCTCTTTCCAAGCTTGAGTTGCGTCATCTACCCAAAGAGCAACAACCTTAACACCATCTCCGTGTTTTACAATGTGCTGGTTTATTGGGCTCTTTGAATTAAGAGGTGTTGTCAATATAAGCTTGATTTTATCTTGCTTAATTACATATGACACTTCATCTGAACTGCCGGTTTCTAATCCTCTATATGCAAATGACTCAAATCCGAAAGCCGTTTTGTAAAAGTGAGCAGCTTGTTTTGCATTTCCAACATAGAACTCAACATAATCTGTTCCTAAAAGAGGTAAAAAATCTTGTGCCCCTTCAAATATTTTTTCTAATCCGTAATCAACAGATTTTAAATCTTTATTACTCATGATAAATAGTACTTTTTATTAATAATTAATGATCCCAAGAAGCATAGTAGTCATCTACTTGCATATTAATTGCTTCTTTTGTGATACTCATTGGCTTGAATGGGTCAATCATTACTGCCAACTCTCCTGTTTCCTTCTTTCCTAAACTTCTTTCAATTGCGCCAGGATGTGGTCCGTGAGGAATTCCCCCTGGATGAAGTGTTATTTGACCCTTTTCGATTCCGTTTCTACTCATGAAATCACCATCAACATAATATAGAATTTCGTCTGAATCTACATTACTATGATGATATGGAGCCGGGATTGCTTCTGGATGATAATCATACAATCTAGGCACGAAAGAACATACTACAAATCCAGCAGCCTCAAAAGTTTGATGTACTGGAGGTGGTTGATGAATTCTACCCGTTATTGGCTCAAAATCGTGAATTGAGAAGGCATATGGATAGTTGAATCCATCCCAGCCGACCGCGTCAAATGGATGATGGCCATAAACATATTCCCACATCATTCCTTGTTTCTTGATGTACACTTTAAAAGCGCCTTTCTCATCATGTGTTTCTAAATTTTCAGGAACCCTGATGTCTCTTTCGCAGAAAGGTGAATGCTCAAGCATTTGTCCGAAATTGTTACGATAGCGCTTTGGAGTATACATGGGATCAAAAGATTCTATGTAAAGAAGACGGTTATCTGTTCCATCAAAATCGATTTGATAAACCGTTCCTCTAGGGATAATCAGGTAGTCTCCATATTTGAATTCAATGTTACCATACATTGTTTTCAGTTTTCCTGAACCTTGATGAATGAAAAGCATTTCATCTGCGTCAGCATTCTTGTAGAAGTAATCTTTTGAGAATGATTTAGGTGCTGCTAATCCAATATGTAAAGAATTATTCACCATTAACGTTTTACGACTTTTCATGAAGTCGTCTTCTGCTTTGAGAGAGAAACCTTCAAAACTCAAGGCTTTCATGTTCTTCTCAATTGCTATTTCAGGCTCTACCGACCAAGATTTAACTGGATTGGTAACGACTGTCGGAGGGTTTACGTGATAGATAAGTGATGACATTCCTGCAAATCCGCAAGTGCCAAATAACTCTTCTTGGTAAAGGCCTCCATCAGGTTTTTTAAAAGTTGTGTGTCTTTTGTGGGGAATCTTCCCCATCTTATGATATCTAGGCATAAATAAATTTTTTTTGAATAATTTGTCTTAAAGAAATTAAGACATCATCATTCTGGGTTTCTTTTGATGAGAAACTTAAGTAATGATAATAAGTAGTCAGTCGTGGTTGACATAGTTATTTGCATTATGCACTTAAACAAAGATAGAGTTTCAAATGGATTTTTTCCATGACAAATGTCATCTAGCATTTTAAAAAACATATTTTTGTTGTTCTCAATTAACTACAAGATAAGATGAAGAAGATATTGGTAGTAGGCTCTTCGGGCCAAATCGGAACAGAATTAGTAAACGAACTTCGAAATCGATTTGGAAGAGAAAGTGTCATTGCTAGTGACATCAGATTACCTGAAGACGACAATAGTCCGTTCGAAAAACTTGACATTATGGATGGTGCCGCTCTTAAAGCTGTAGTTGAAAAGCATCAAATAAGCGAGATTTATCTATTGGCAGCTTTATTGTCAGCAACTGCAGAAAAGAATCCTGAATTTGCTTGGAAATTGAATATGGAAGGCTTGTTCAATGTACTGAACCTTGCAAAAGATAAAGTAATTGATAAGATCTTTTGGCCAAGTTCTATTGCAGTCTTTGGTCCGACAACACCAAGAACAAACACTCCGCAGTTCACTGTAATGGAACCTTCCACTGTTTACGGGATCTCAAAACTTGCAGGTGAAAGATGGTGTGAATATTATTCGGCTCAGTATGGGGTTGATGTTAGGTCAATAAGATATCCTGGTTTAATTTCATATACTTCATTACCTGGAGGCGGAACTACAGATTATGCAGTTGATATTTTCTATTCGGCTAAAAGAAAAGAAAAATATTCTTGTTTTTTGAAAGAAGATACACCACTTCCAATGATGTATATGGAAGACGCAATTAGAGCAACAATTGACTTAATGGAGGCTCCGGTTGAGCAAGTGAAAATTAAATCTTCATACAATTTGGCAGGAATTTCTTTTACACCAAAAGATATTTATGAAGAAATCAAGAAGCTGGATCAATCGTTTGAGATAGAATATTCTCCAGATTTTAGACAATCAATCGCGGATTCTTGGCCCGGAAGTATTGATGATACAAGGGCTTCAGAAGACTGGGGTTGGGAAGCGAAGTATGACCTTACTGCTTTGGCACACATTATGTTTAATAACGTCAAAACAGATTAGTATTTAAAATTTATCAATTGAAGTAATCTTTGTTAAAGTTTTTTTTATCTTTAAAATCTGGTGGTTTATCGAAAACTTTTTTTAAGCCCCTTTTTTATTCGTAGATTGCTACAAGAACAAGAAACAACCCTCATTATGAAAAGAATTTATACCATATTAGCTTTCGTAATACCAGTAATAGGATTTAGTAATACTATTGACGGAATTGACCCTATTTTGTCTGTAGATATTGAACAAGAAGGAATTGATCCTGAAGGTTATCCTAATGAAACAGACGCAAACGGAATGAAACAAGGTATGTGGACCATCTGGGGACGCATGAAGCCAGAAAAGGGATATCCTGAAGATGGAAAGATCGAAGAAGGTCCATACAAAGACAACCGTAAGAACGGTGAATGGATTAAATATCATAAAGACGGTAAAACACCACGTTTAATTGGAATCTATGTAAATAATAGACCAAACGGAGGTTATAAAAAATTCTATGAGCACGGTGGTGTTATGGAAGAAGGTACTTTCTCAGGAGGTAAACAAAAAGAAGTTTACAAGAGATACCATGAGAATGGTAACGTAGCTCAAGAGAAAACTTTTAACGAGAACGGTAAAGAAGATGGTAAAGTAGCTTTCTATTTTGAAGATGGTGTACCAGAATTCGTTTTTAACAAGAAAGATGGAGTTACTGTTGGTACTGGAACTAGATATTACCCTAATGGAGATGTAAAAGAAATTATCAATTATAATGATGATGGTTCTGTTGCATCAAAAACGCCGAAAGAAAGAGTTAACCCTCCTAAAGGTGAAACTGTTGCTGAACAAAGTGGATCAGGTGGACCAAGTGGAGATAAATTCAAAACTAAGAACGGAGAGAAATTCAACCGTGATGGATACAACAAACTATATAATAAAGATGATGAATTAGAAATGGATGGTAATTTCAAAAAAGGTAAACTTTGGAATGGTAAACTATACAAGTATGATTCAGACGGAATCTTATTAAAAATTGAAATCTGGAAAAAAGGTAAATACCATTCAGACGGACAACTTTAATAAATAAAAACTTAAATTTAGACCTCTCGGCATTGCCGAGGGGTTTTTTTTATATCAAAATTTCAAGAATGGACAGTCAACTCCACATATACAATACACTTAAAGGAGATAAAGAGTTATTTAAACCAATCACCGAAGGTCAAATCGGAATGTATGTTTGTGGACCTACGGTTTATAGTGATGTGCATTTGGGGAACTGCAGAACGTTCATCTCATTTGATATGATCTATAGGTATCTTTTGCACAGCAACTATAAAGTGAGGTATGTGAGAAATATTACTGATGCAGGACATTTAGAAGCGAGCCTAGCTGGAAAGACTAGATTAGATCAGTTAGAGCCAATGGAAATAGTTCAAAAGTATACGGTAGGCTTTCATGACATAATGGGGTTGTTTAACAACCACCCGCCTTCTATTGAACCTGCAGCTACTGGACACATTATAGAGCAAATTGAGATTGTTAAGACGATTCTTGAGAAGGGCTTGGCTTATGAAAGTAATGGCTCAGTCTATTTTGATGTAGAGAAATTTAATAAAGAAGAGAATTACGGAGAACTCTCGGGAAGAAAAATTGAAGATTTACTTTCAGGAACGAGAGACCTAGATGGTCAAGATGAAAAGAGAAGCCCTTTAGATTTTGCTTTATGGAAAAAAGCGTCAGATTCGCATATAATGAGATGGCCTTCGCCTTGGAGTGATGGTTTTCCTGGATGGCACTTAGAATGTACAGCAATGTCTACTAAATATCTTGGAGATACTTTTGATATTCATGGCGGAGGAATGGACTTGAAATTTCCACATCACGAGTGTGAAGTTGCTCAAGGAAAGGCATCAACAGGTAAATCTCCTGTAAACTATTGGCTACATGCTAATATGCTGACATTAAATGGTCAAAAGATGAGTAAGTCTACCGGTAACACAATTCTTCCAGGAGAATTGTTCTCAGGAGACAATGATATAATGGATAAGGCTTATCATCCAACGGTGGTGAGGTTTTTTATGATGCAAGCGCATTATAGAAGTATTCTTGATTTTTCTTCAGCGGCATTAACGGCCTCTGAGAAGGGATTCACAAAACTGATGAATGCTATTGCTGAATTAGACTCGTTAGAAGGTGGATCTGACAGTAATTTTGAAGTTAAGGAGCTGACATCAAGTTTCTATTCAGCTATGAATGATGATTTCAATACACCTGTATTGGTTGCCAGATTATTTGATGCGGCAACTTGGATCAACAAAATTAAGTCTGGTGAAACTTCTATTTCTAAATCTGATTTAGAACTTCTTAAAAAAGAGATGAATGCCTTCGTTTTTGACGTGCTTGGTTTAAAGACCTTAGATTCTTTAGGAGGTAATGAGTTAGATGCCGCAATGGATATTGTACTTGAACTCAGAAAGAATGCTAGAGAACAAAAAGATTGGGGGACCTCTGATTTGATCAGGGATAGATTAAAAGATGCCGGAATCACGGTTAAAGATTCTGCCGAGGGTTCTACCTGGTCATCAAACTAATTTAGAAAAGTATAAGCATAAAAAAAGCCTCACGATATTCGTGAGGCTTTTTTAGTATCTAGAATAAATGCTTACTCAGCATTCATAATTTCTGTCATATCTAAAGAAGCAGTTTCAACAGAAGTTGTTTCTGCTTCAATAGTAGTTCCGAAATGAGCATCATCTGTAGAGTCAGCTTTATGATCTCCACCTAAGATTGGTGCAATCACTAAACCAATTAAACAAGTAAGTTTAATTAAGATGTTCATTGAAGGACCAGAAGTATCTTTGAATGGATCACCAACCGTATCTCCAGTTACTGCTGCTTTGTGAGCGTCAGAACCTTTGTAAGTCATTTCACCATTAATCTCAACACCTGCTTCGAAAGATTTCTTAGCGTTATCCCAAGCACCACCTGCATTGTTTTGGAAAATTGCCCAAAGAACACCTGATACTGTAACACCTGCCATATAACCACCTAACATTTCAGCAACAAGTTTAGAGTTCTCAGGGTAAATTAATAATCCAACAAGAACGATTACAATCGGGAAACCGATAGTTAAGATTCCAGGTAATAACATTTGTTTTAATGAAGCCTTAGTAGAAATGTCAACACATTTGTCATATTCTGGTTTTCCAGTTCCTTCCATAATTCCAGGAATTTCTTTGAACTGACGTCTAACCTCATATACCATTTCCATTGCAGCTTTTCCTACTGCTTTCATTGCTAATGCAGAGAATACCACTGGTACCATTCCACCAATAAACAGCATTGCTAATACAGGTGCTTTGAAAATGTTAATTCCGTGAATACCTGTGAAGGTAACATAGGCAGCAAATAATGCAAGTGCAGTTAATGCGGCAGAAGCAATTGCGAATCCTTTTCCTGTTGCAGCAGTTGTATTACCAACTGAATCAAGAATATCAGTTCTTTCACGAACTTCATCAGGTAATTCACTCATTTCAGCAATACCACCTGCGTTATCTGCAATTGGTCCGAATGCATCAATAGCTAACTGCATAGCAGTTGTTGCCATCATTGCTGAAGCAGCCATGGCAACACCATAGAATCCGGCAAATGCATATGAAGCCCAAATTGCGATTGCAAATAACAATACTGAAGAGAAAGTTGAAATCATACCAGTCGCTAAACCAGCAATGATGTTTGTTCCTGCCCCAGTACTTGATTGTTGTACAATGTTTAAGATTGGTTTCTTACCTAAACCTGTGTAATACTCAGTGAAAGATGAGATAAGTGCTCCTACTACAAGTCCAACTAGACAAGCAAAGAAAACATCCATAGCTGTAACGCTTACCAATTCAGCTTCACCAAAGAAGTTCATTTGCATAGTTTCTGGTAACATATAAACACAAAGTGCGAAACAAGCTACACCAACTAAAGCAATAGAAACCCAGTTCCCAATATTTAATGCTTTTTGTACTTGGGCCTCTTTAGCTTCGTTTGAGCTAATTCTTACTAAGAAAGTTCCGATAATTGAAATGATGATTCCAACTCCGGCAATAGCCATTGGTAATAAGATTGGTCCAATTCCACCAAATGCATCAGTGATTGCTCCGCCCATATCTTTAATGATATAGTTCCCTAATACCATTGCGGCTAATACGGTTGCTACATACGACCCGAATAAATCTGCTCCCATTCCGGCAACATCTCCTACGTTATCACCTACGTTATCAGCAATTGTAGCTGGGTTTCTTGGGTCATCTTCAGGAATTCCTGCTTCAACCTTACCAACTAAATCAGCTCCAACATCTGCAGCTTTTGTATAGATTCCTCCACCAACTCTCGCAAATAATGCAATTGATTCAGCACCTAATGAGAATCCAGCTAAAGTTTCAAGAACTAAAGTCATGTCATCTGTACTCGTCCATTGTCCACCCATAAACATTTGGTAGAAAATGATAAAGAAAGCGGTTAAACCTAAAACAGCTAAGCCTGCAACTCCCAGTCCCATTACTGTACCACCTCCGAAAGAGATGTTTAAAGCCTTTGGTAAAGAAGTTCTAGCAGCTTGTGTAGTTCTAACATTTGTTTTAGTTGCAATTCTCATTCCTATATTACCTGCTACTGCAGAAAATATAGCTCCTATTATAAAGGCTACAATGATTAAGTAACTAGTTGTTTCAACGATTGTTGCGACTCCTGCAAGAACGACACTTGCACCAATCACGAAAAAGGTAAGTAGTTTATACTCAGCTTTTAAGAATGCTAACGCACCTTCGTAAATGTGATCTGAAATTTCTTTCATCTTTCCATCTCCTGCATCTTGCTTCATTACAGAAGCTCTTTTGATGACCATATATATAAGGCCAAAAATTGCAAGGACGATTGGTAAGTAAATCATGAATTCTCCCATTGTTCAATTTTTAATTTTAGAGGGCAAAAGTATATCTTAAAATTCGATTGTGCAAGTTTGTCGCAATTAAGTGAGAAATAATATCTGAAAGTGCTGTAAAACGGCGCTTTTTACTATGTGAGCATAAGAGAGCTGAAAATAGTCGCTAAAAAAGTCAACCTTTTACTATTTCTCTCGTTTAATTGGGTGTACAATGGGTTATTTCAGTAAAATTTTAGTTAATTTTGAGAATTACCTTTTCTTTAAAGAAAATAGAATGAAGACGAAACTACTTTTAGCAGGGGCATCTTTGATGTTCACTGTTTTCTCATTTGCTCAAACAGTAATCTATAGTGAAGACTTTACTTCGGGTGCTTCTTGGACCTTGAATACTGATATTGGAGCTGAAGGTGCATTGCCAAATCCTTGGTTCATCTCTTGTCAAGAGGATGGGCAAGACGCAGGAAACTGTGGTGTAGCGGCAAACTGTGCTGTTCCAGATAATACTCTTCATGTAGGTTCGGGAATTGGAGATTTAGGAGCTGCCTATGCAGAAGCTGGTGCGGGAACGACCAATACAGATAGAAGAGCAGAATCAGGAGATATTAGTACCGTTGGAGAGACCAATCTTACATTGAACTTTGATATGATAGGATGGGGAGGGAATGCACAAGACTACTGCGAACTCTTTTATAGTACAGACGGAGGAGTTGCGTGGACATCATTGGCAGGGACTCTGACTTCAATGTGTTGTGGAGGTATTGCTTGTACTGGAGCAGAACAAGGTTTATGGCAAAATAACAGTTATCCATTGCCTGTTGCTTGTGAGAACATTCCGAATCTAAGAATTTCGTTTGTTTGGAAAAATGTTGATGATTTAGTTGCTACTGACCCTTCTTTTGCAGTAGACGATATTGAAATTACAACTCCTTCAGTTGCTGGACCAACTGCAGCATTCAATGTTGCCAATCAAAACATTTGTGTTGGAGATTGTATTGATTTTACAGATGCGAGTACAGTCGGAGCAAATCCGAACTGGGCATGGACATTTACTGGTGCGGATGCGCCTGGAACATCAACTGATCAAAACCCAACAGGTATTTGTTACAACACTGCAGGTAATTATCAAGTAGAATTGACGGTTACAGATGATGATGGAACAGATACAGAAACTCAAGTTGGATACATTACTGTGTCAGCAGCTGCCAATGGCGCAGGGGATGTTACTCAAAATGTATGTCAACAGTTCAATAATACTAACAACATGTTAAATGCTGGTGCTGATCCAGGTGGAACATGGGTTGAAACTTCAGGAACGCCTACAGGTACTTTTAATGCCGGAACAGGTAATGTGGATTTTACTGGCTTACCAATCGGAAACGTCTACACATTCACATATACTGTAGGAACTGCACCTTGTGATGATATGATTACAATGACCTTGACAGTAGTTGATTGTAGCACACCAACTTCTGATTTCACTCCATCTGCAACAAGTATTTGTGTGGGTGAGTGTTTAACTTTCAATGATAACAGTACGGGTAACTTAACTTCTTGGAACTGGACTTTCAATGGAGCTGATACACCTTCTTCAATTGCACAAGACCCAGGATCAATTTGTTGGTCAACTGCGGGTACATTTGATGTTGAATTAGAAGTAGGAGATGGAACAACAACAGATATTTCAACAGTATCAGTTACTGTGAATGCGGCACCTAATGTTACGGCTACAGCAGCAGCTTCAGATACAATTTGTTCAGGAGACATGGTTACTTTAACCGGGGCAGGAGCAAATACTTATGTGTGGGATAACGGAGTTACTGATGGAGTAGCATTTGCGCCAACAATGACAACAACTTATACTGTTACAGGAACAGATGCTAATATGTGTACAAGAGACTTTGCCATTGAAGTCGTAGTTGAAAATTGTGATTCATTGGTAGCTGACTTCTTTATACCAGTAAACAATGTATGTGTCGGTCAATGTATCACTTTAGAAGATATGTCTAATGGAAACATTACTGATTGGGCATGGGATTTTGGTGGAGCAGCAACTCCTAACACTTCAACAGATCAAGACCCAACAGTTTGTTTTGATGTACCAGGGACATTTAATATTCAATTAACACTAACTGATAACTTAGGTGCGAACGCATCTACAACTCAATCAATATCTGTGTTTGCTTCACCGTCAGTGAATGCACAACTAGATACAATTATTGATTTAGGTGGAGCAGCTGCCCTTATTGCTAATGGAAGTGTTCCGGGATCATATTCATGGTTCCCAACATCAAATGTTGATTGTGATACATGTGCAATTACATTTGCTGACCCTTGGTCAACAACAACTTATACTGTAACGCTTTCTGATATCAATGGATGTTCAGCTAGTGATACTGTTAAGGTATTTGTTAACTTCATTGAAGGCCTAGGCGTACCAACTGCATTCTCTCCTAACGCAGATGATCATAATGATGTGCTCTTCGTTAAAGGAATAGGTATTAGTGCTCTTAATTTTAAAGTTTATAATAGATATGGTGAGATGGTGTTCGAAACCTTTGATCAGATGATTGGATGGGACGGAACCTTTAGAGGTAAAGACGAAAATTCTGGAGTTTTCACATGGGTACTTGAGTACAACATGGTGAACGGAAACGCCGGTATTCTGAAAGGTAACACAACACTAATACGCTAACCCCTTAGCCAAATTCACTAAAAAGAAATGATGAAGAAATTAAGTTTATTCATATTATCTGCCGGATTTGCACTAGGGGCAAATGCGCAGCAAGACAAGCATTTTTCAATGTTTGCCGAATCTCCTATTTATATGAATCCTGCTACAGCAGGATTTGCGCCAGGAGCATTACAATTGTTTACCAACTTCAAAATGCAATGGCTTACAGTTTCTGACAATCCGTATAGAACGATTTCAGCAGCTGCTGATTGGAGAATGTTTGATGATGGAAATTTCATGGGAGCTGGTATCACCTTCTTTAATGATGTTGCTGGTGACGGTCAGTACCAAATTAATGAGGTAACTATTCCTCTTAATTATGCCATTCAATTAGGAAAAGATAACTTCTTAGCTGTTGGTTTACAGCCGGCATGGTATTCAAGAACGTTATTGAGTTCAAACCTAACGTGGGATAACCAATGGACAGGGACACAATTTAGTGATGAGATTTCATCAAGTGAATCAATCTTTGGACAAAATTTGACGATTAGTAAGTTTGATGTTTCAGCTGGAATTCACTGGTATGCTTATTTAAATAAGAACACTAAAATGAGTATGGGCCTTGCAGGTCATCACTTGACAAAACAAAAAATTAACTTCCTGGGAGAAGATGATAAATTGTTTAGAAAGCTGACTTTCCATGGTCAATTTGATATTAAACAAGATAATTCTAACTTATCTATCGTTCCTGCTTGGTACGGATTCTGGCAAGGGCCGAACTTAGAGTTTGTTGCCGGTTCTAACTTCAGATACTTATTAAGAGGAGCTTCAAGACACACTGGTTACTTTAATGAAATTACAGGGTCTTTTGGAACCTACTATAGATTTGGAGATGCATTGATATTCAATTTGATTTTTGATTTGTCAGGATTTGCATTTGGTGGATCATATGATTTGAATGTGTCTAATTTAAATTCAGCAACAAATGGAGTTGGTGGGTTTGAAGTGTTCTTAAGGTATAGAGCAAACTTTGGTGGACGTTCATTAGCGAATCCATCAATTCACTAAAAAAACTTTTTTATTAGGAATCCTCTCCATGATTGGAGGGGATTTTTTTTGTCGTAAATTTGCACTCTGTTAAAGATGGGAGTTAAGATTCGAGATATAGATTTAGGAGACTTTCCTTTGTTGCTTGCACCAATGGAAGATGTCAGTGATCCGCCCTTTAGAGCTTTGTGTAAGCGTTATGGGGCAGATATGATGTATACCGAATTCATTTCTTCTGAAGGGTTAATTAGAGATGCAGCTAAATCTGTCATGAAACTTGATATCTATGAATACGAGCGTCCGGTTGGTATTCAGATTTTCGGGAACAATATTGACAGCATGATCAAAACAACTGAAATAGTTGCTCAGACTAATCCAGATGTAATTGATATTAATTACGGATGCCCAGTAAAGAAAGTCGCTTGTAAAGGTGCAGGAGCAGGAATCCTTCAAGATATTCCTAAAATGGTGGAAATGACCAAGAAAGTTGTCGAAGCTACTTCACTTCCGGTAACGGTTAAAACAAGGCTGGGATGGGATGAAAGTACCAAGTATATAGTTGATGCCGCAGAACGATTACAAGATATCGGAATTGAAGCCATTTCTATTCACGGAAGAACGCGTAAGCAAATGTATAAGGGTGAGGCCGATTGGTCTTTGATTGCTGAGGTGAAGAACAATCCTAGAATGAAAATTCCAGTTTTCGGGAACGGTGATATTACTTCACCTGAAAAGGCAGTCGAATACAAAGAGAGATACGGGGTAGACGGAGTGATGATTGGTCGTGCTGCGATAGGTAATCCTTGGTTCTTCAATGAGGTGAAACAATATGTTAAAGATGGTACTCATAGAAAGCCACCTAACATTTCTGAAAGAGTTGCTGTAACGAAAGAGCATATCGACATGTCCATCAAATGGAAAGGGGAGATTTTGGGCATCAATGAAATGAAACGACATTATTCAAATTATTTCAAAGGTATCCCGAACTTCAAGCCTTTTAGAACCAAATTGGTGACTTCTATGGATCTTCAAGAAGTCTATGATACTTTGGCCGAGGTTGAAGAGAAATTCTTGGCAGGATTCTTTGCTGAGTGAACCAATGTGTCTTAAGATTGTATCAATTAAAAATTGATAGTATGAAATCGACATTATTCTTAATCCTTGTTTTCTTGAGTCATTCAATTCACGCCCAATCTGAAATTAAACAACCTAAACTTAAAGAGATATTGACGGCTTCGTCATGGAAGTCAGACAAGAATTTGTTCAGTGATGAGGGTATTGTTCGCTACCTAATTTATAAAGTCGTGAGTGATGAATTCTACACTTGGGGAAACACGGTAACTTTTACTGATTCAGATTTCAACACAAGTTACTCTGCACCATGTGGTAATGATTGCTTTACAAGTGTATCTGGAACATACAAGTTTGTGGCATCTAACCAAATTAAGGTCTTTGTTAAAGATATTTCAAGGTCTGGTTTTTGTCAGGATAAAAGTGAATCACCCAAAAAGAGTTTTGGAGTGTTTGAAATCAAGAAGACAGACGAAGGTTACGAAATCGTAAAGCTCGATCAAAAGTAGAATGGCCTGAAGCCTAGTTTGCCTTGAGAAAACTCAAGGGCTGGAAACGGAACTTTGATAAAGTTAAGACCTCTGAAAATCAATTTTAGCCATCTTTTATTTGTCTTGATGGCTTCAAAGTTCACATCTAATGATAGAAAGTACTGTCTGTAAGGTGTAAATGATAATTGCTCGCTGGCAACAACATAAGTCCCGCCATCTCCTATTAGCTGATTATTGATACTATATCCTAATGACAAGTTCAGCCATTTCGGAATCTTAGAATCTTCTTTGAACCAAGAAATCGGATTAAAGCTCATCCAGTAAGTCTGTCCATTGTAGTCTTTGAGTAATTTGCTCGCAAAATTATTTCCTAAAACATTTGGCCGATATTTGGCTAATCCAGAATCGTGCGCAGAAAATTTGAAATGACAGTATTGTTCATTCCAAAAATATTCTTGACTCCAATAGGCTAAGGTACCTAAGGTATTGAATCCAACATCTGACCAAGAAAAGCCCCATTGTTCGTTAGTTGCATCAAGCAACTCAAAAGTCGTCATATATCCAATTGAAAATCCAGCTCCAATTAATGACGATTTTTTATGATCTAATCCTGTCCATTCATAGAGGTCACCAACAAACCGTCCAAATTGCCATGAAGAATACATATGTCCAACTTTATCCATTTGTTGCCATTCATGGCTGTCATCAAATGTGTGAAAAGGAGATTTTGGAAAATCTTTGTACCAAACGAAATAGAGTGCTGAAATAGACCCTGCCCAGGCAGCAGCTCCAGTTGCGCTTACCCCAATGAATCTCTTTTTTATTAATGTATCAGAGGGTGTGAGAAATGATTGTGCTGATGACGAAGTCGAAAAGCAGAAGATGAATAAAAGAAAGTAAATCAGTTTTCTCACAGAACGAAAATAAGGCTATTTACTCAGATTACGTAAATTAGAGATAGAATGAGAGCAATTATTCTCTTCATAGTTATTGCCTTAACTTCTTTGAATGTTCACTCAAAAGAGAAGGAAAAAGTATTTGTCAACTTCCAAAAAATTGATTCCAGAAGAAGTGTAAAATTAAAATTGCCAATCGCGTGCAGAATGTTTGAATCTGGAGAAAGCAAACGTTCTGGGCGAATAGAAAAGGTTAACAATTCTCAAGTCGTATTTTCTTATTATAGTTATGACACCTCTGATGTGAATTTAATTATGAAGCAAGATATTTCAAGAAGAGAAAAAGATAAGCAGTTGGATTCTCTCATTAATTCAACAAAAGTTTTTAAGTCAATTGCTTTTCAAGACATAGAAAAGATTGAGATTTTATCTTCAGATGCAAGTTTGAAACGGAAACTGTTTATGCTAATTGGTTCGGTCACCTTTTTAGGAAGCGGATTAGCATTTATGTCAAGTACTTCTACTCATGTGGGGCAGAAACTAACCTTTTTGAATTGGGTTCAAATTGGAGGGATGGCAGCCGGAGCCGGAACAATGGCCCTCTTAACAAAGCAAACATTTGACATGAAAAAATGGAGGATTGAACCGATAATCAATAGATCTGCGAAGTAAATTCCTAGGTCATATCAAATCCACTCAAGTACTTCTTTGACTTTTTAATTTGATCAATTTCAGATGATTCGAAACCATTGAACTTGGCAACAATATTAATCAGATTATCCTTTTTTGATTTTTGAATAAAACCCCAATTAATGCTTAGTGCAGAGAGCATCTTATTGTTTGTGTCTGTCCAGATAAGTAAGGAATGGTGCCCTGTTTGGTGTAAAACGGCAGACAGTAATTCTTCAATTTTATCTTCACACCCCTCTCTCCAAAACAATCCTTCAGTAGCCAAAAACCTATGGTTTTTAGGGTTGATTAGTTTTCTAATTCGCGGAATATAGGGGGCGGCATTCATTAGAATTTTACCTTTCATACCCGGCAGAGATTTGATTTTCCAATGCACGGGGTTCGCTTGTATTCCTGCAACAATTTTATTGTTTTCTTTTAGAATATAGAAGTCATCATTTTCAAAAAGATGTGCATCTGAAAAGAAGTTATATTCTTTATAAAATGATTTGATTTCGTTTATCAATTCTTCTTTGTCATTCGATTGAATTCTTGAGACTTTAAGTGAGTTCTTTGGTGAAACTCTTGAAAATGCGGTGGTTCTAAATTTGCCAATTGTTTCAAAGCCAAACTTTTCATTCATGTTAAAAGACCTAGCGTTTTCAGGATCAATAAATGCCCAATAAACGCTCTTGTCCTTGACGGGATTGATAGGGTCTAAGTTGCTGGTGTTAAATAGTTCCTTGAGATAATGATGAAGAGTTGAAGATGCATTACCTTTTTTTGACCCACCTTGAAAGACTTCGTCAAAAGCGAAATAGCGAATGTAAAGCGAATCTTGAGTTGTATTGTTCAAAGAGATAGGACGTTCACAAATCGTGACATTTCCAATAGCCTTATCATTTCGTTCTAGGTAAAGGAAGTGTGGTTGATGTAATTGATGAATTTTCTCTTTTGTATCTAATAGTTGATACAAAGATCCTGCGGTACCAATGGTGGTATTGCTCAATAATTCAATTACAGAATTAGGTGGACTTGTTTCGTGTTTGATTAAACGGTGAATGCGTTCAATCATGACACTTTACTTATACATAACAGACTTCACAGCCGCGATAATTCTCGCAGGATTCGGAAGTGCTTCAGCCATCAAGCTAGGTGAAAAGGGGAAAGGAGTATCTGATTGCATTACTCTTTTTACCGGCGCATCTAAATGATCGAAGGCATAGTTTTGTAAGTGATAAGCTATCTCAGAAGCTATCGAGGCCAATGGCCAAGATTCTTCTACCACAACACAACGATTAGTCTTCTTAACAGACTCTACAACTGCTGGGTAATCAATTGGTCTGATAGTTCTTAAGTCAATAATCTCAGCTGAGATTCCTTCTTTTGCTAATTCATCTGCAGCAGCATGACATTCTTTGATGATCTTACCGAAAGACACTAAAGTAACATCTGTTCCAGCTCTTTTTACATCAGCTACTCCGATAGGAATGATGTATTCTCCTTCTGGAATTTCACCCTTATCTCCATACATCTTTTCAGACTCTAAAAACACAACTGGGTCGTTATCTCTGATAGCGGCTTTCAATAAACCTTTTGCATCATAAGGATTTGAAGGTGTGATTACTTTTAATCCAGGAACATGAGCATAAAATGCTTCAAAACTTTGTGAATGCGTTGCACCCAACTGCCCTGCAGTTCCGTTACCACCTCTAAATACTATTGGACATCCAATTTGTCCACCAGACATTTGTAAGATTTTTGCCGCTTCATTAATGATTTGGTCAGCTGCAAGAATTGCAAAATTCCAAGTCATGAACTCAACGATTGGTCTCAATCCATTCATTGCTGCTCCTACTGCAATTCCTGTAAAACCAAGCTCAGCAATCGGAGTGTCAATCACTCTTTTTTCTCCAAACTCGTCTAACATTCCTTGAGATACTTTGTAAGCACCATTGTACTCCGCAACCTCTTCTCCTAAAAGAAAAATGTTTTCATCCGCTCTCATTTCCTCGGACATTGCCTCTCTTAGGGCTTCTCTAAATTGAACCGTTTTCATCTTAAAGTCTTTTAAAGGTGGACATCTAACGCTATATGCAATGATTAAATGTCACTAAAAAATTTCGGTCAAAGCTACGAATTATTGTAATTATCAGATGAAAAGTATGGCACTTTTTATTTGGAGTGATTTTTTAGCAAAAAATTAAGACTTACATGCTTTTAAAATTCAAGGATTAGGCTTATATTCGCAGCCCGTATTTAAAATAGTGCGGACTAAATTGAAATGTAATGGCAGTAATTGGAAGAATCCAGAAAAACTCAGTTCTACTACTCATAGTAATTGGTGGAGCAATGTTAGCATTTATCTTCACAGATAACTTCAAAGGTGATAACACTCAAGAGATAGTTCCGAACGGTACAGTGTATGGTGAGGCGTTTGATGAAGATGAGTTTGTTGAGGTGACAGAGACTTATGAAATTAATGGAATGAATGAGGCTTATCAACAGCAGCAACAAACTGCGCCTGGTCAACCTTTATCTCCAGAGAAAATCGAACAGATTAAAAATACTGCAGAAGATCAAGCTTTTAATGAAGTTATCAGAAGAAACTTGATGAACAGAGAGTTTGATGCAATAGGTATTACATGTACTGCAGATGAGTTGAACGACATGCTTCACGGTAATCATGTTCATCCATGGGTTGAGAGAGAGCAAATCTTTATGAATGCTATGGGTGAGTTCTCTAAAGATTCAGTAAGAAGTTTCTTAATCCAAATGGAAGATGAACCAATTGATGAAGAAAGAAGAGTGAGATGGGAACAAGGTAAAGAGCAGTGGTTGAAATTTGAGGCTCAGTTGCAAGACACAAGAAAGGCTGACAAATATGTTACCCTGATTAAAAAAGGTCTTTTTGTTAATTCTTTAGAAGCCCAACATCAGTATGAGGGTGGAAACGAAATCAGAAACGTCAGATTTGTGATGCAAAGATACTCTGATCTAAATCCTGACGACTATGAAGTGACAGATGCTGATATTCAAGCATACTATGACGAGCATAAAACTGAGAAGCAGTATGAAATGGTTGAGTCTAGAGATATTGAGTTTGTGACTATTCCTATAGTTCCATCTGCTGAAGATTTTGATACGTTGGCAAGTAAAATGAGCAAGCTTAAAACTAAGTTCGAAAAAGTTGAAGATAACTTCGCCTTCATGAATTTAAATTCTGCAGACCTTGCAACAACTGATTCAATTGAGTATTCAATGGGAGATGCGACATTAAACTTGCCTCCGAATCAGTTTGTACCAACAGGAACTTATCCGGCAATTGCTGATGAAGCTATTCAGGGCTCACAAGTTGGTGATGTTATTGGACCTTTCCAAACTAGAATTGTTAATCCTCAAGATAATAGTGAGAAAGATATCATGTTCTTAGGAAAAGTAACAGGAACAAGAGTTGAAAACCAATCATGGGTTAGACATATCTTAATTAGTATTGATGCTACTAGAGGTGAAGAAGAAGCAAAAGTATTAGCTGATGAAATCATTGCTGATATTGAAGCGAATGACAACTTTGTTGCGAACGTAACTGAGCACTCTGAAGATCCTGGATCAATAGAAAATGGCGGAGAGTACAAGTGGTTCCCTGAAGGAAGAATGGTACCTGAGTTTAATGATGCTTCATTTAATGGAGAAATCGGAAAACTACAGTTAGTAAAAACAACATTCGGATTTCACATTGTTGAAGTATTAGCGAGAGCAGAGAGAATTGTACCTAAAATGGCAATTGTAACTAAAGAAGTTAAGCCTTCTGATTTCACAATGAAATATACTGAAGAGCAAGTGTTTGACTACATCTTCAGAATTAATGATAACAAAAGTGATTCTGCATTTTACGAAGTGGCTGAAGACAGTGCTTATACTGTTATGAATTCAAGAATTTGGATTGGTCAAACTTACGTAACAGGTGTTAAGAAGTACAAGAGAATTATGAGATTTGCTTTCTCTGCTAACGCATTAGAAGGTGATATTTCAGATCCGATTCTTGATGGTAACCAATATGTAGTTGCTTATTTATCTAACATCATTGAAAAAGGAGAACCTAAGTTCGAAGATGTAAAAGAACAAATGAGATTCTCTGCCTTGAAAGATGTTCAAGCAAGAGCATACATGGAGAAAATGGCTAACAAGAATTCTTTAGCTGATGTAGCTAAAGAAGTGACTAACGGAAACATTCTTAACGCTCAAATCACTTACGGAGCAAATGTAATTGCTGGTGGTGGTGGAAACGAGCCAGAAGTGATTGGAGCCTTATTTAGAGATGAGCTTACTAATGGTGCAATGACAGTACCAATTAAAGGTAGAACTGGTGTTTATGTTGCTATTTTGGATGAGATTACTCCAGCTGCAGCAAAAGAAGACGTTACACTAGAAAGAGATTTCGTATTGCAAGCGAGAAGAAGCGCATCTGATAACTTGGTGATTAGAGCACTAAGAGAAAAAGCAGATGTAATCGATAATCGTAGAAAAAGAGAATATCAATAGTCTAATTCAATATTGAAAAATCCCTCTCGATTATTTCGTGAGGGATTTTTTTTACCCTAATATTTAGAAATCAATACCTTCGTAATATGAAATCTAAAACTGCAAAAGAGACTTTAGCAATATCAACCAAAGTTGTTCTACCTCATGAGACAAATACTCTAGGAAAACTATTCGGTGGCGCTTTATTAGCATGGATGGATGAAATAGCGGCAGTATCTGCTCACAGACATTCAAAAAGAGTTGTAGTAACAGCCTCAATTAATAATGTGTCATTTGGTGAACCAATAGATTTAGGTGCAATTGTGACTCTTGAGGCTAAGGTTTCAAGAGCTTATACTTCATCAATGGAAGTGATGATTGACGTTTTTGTTGAGGATAGGTTGACGGGAGAGAAGAAGCAAGTGAATGAGGCGATTTATACTTTCGTGGCTGTTGATCAAAATGGTGGCCCTATTCATGTCCCTGAATTAGTCCCAGAAACAGAACAAGAGAAGAAAAGATATCAAGCAGCTTTAAGAAGAAGACAATTAAGTTTAGTTTTAGCAGGCAAGATGAAGCCGGCTGATGCGACAGAATTAAAATCAATATTTAGTTAAGATGAGAAAATTAGTTTATTTAATTCCAGCAACATTGCTGATGATGGCATGTTCAGGAGAAGAAAACGGTACCGAAGGAGGAAATAATGATACTGATCAATTGACAGATACAACTGCTGTAGATACAGTTGCTGAAACTGTGGATGAGGGAATCATACTCGAATCAATCGAAGAATACATCACCATCATGTCAAAAGCAGAATTATATGACCTTTTTGATTCAACTAACTTAAAAGATGACGAAAGCTGGTATGGTGAAGGAACTATGAAGTATGATGTTACTTGGTTGACAAACCCAGTGAATGGACATAAGGTTAAATACGTTTGGGATGAAGAAAAAAGTGAAGACGTAAATTTCGTAGAATTCCATTATACCAACTATGATGCAGATTTTAATGTAACAGGTACTCAAGAGATTTTGAGTAATACAGGAATATACACTGGGATGCCTTTCGAAGAATTGAAAAGTTGGAATGATGACGAGCCTTTTGAATTCAGTGGCTTTGGATGGGATTTTTCTGGTGGTATAATGCCAAAGCAAGGAAGTAATATTGAGCAGAATCCTTATGGTATGAGGTTAGATATTTCTTATGAAGAAAACACCTATGAGCAGTGGCCTGATTTGATTGGAGATGTTACTTGGTCATCAGATGGTAAAGAAGCCGAAGGTGCACCAATTTTCTTAGGAACTATTACTTGGTGGGGTCCTTCAGAGGACTAAGAATAGCATCTAAATTCTGTTCATTCATGCAATTAAAGTGTTTCTTTGGACACTTTTGATAACCGATCTTAGAACAAGGGCGGCAACTTAATTCTACTTGATGATTTTCAAATAAGTCTGGATTTGCGGGCATGTAAGGATACATTCCTAATTGCGGAGTTGTGTTTCCCCAAATGGCGGCAATTGGTTTTTGAAAGGCTGCTGCAATATGCATCATTCCAGTGTCATGCGTGATCACCTTTGAAGACTGCTTAATTACTGAAGCCGTTTCATGCCATGATAATTCTCCAACAAGATTAATTACATCAGGGCAAGCTTTAGCGATTTGATCTGCTTCATCCTTATCTGTCGGACCGCCTAAAAGCACCATTTGCTGTTTTGATTTCTTAACCAATTCAATCATCTTGTCTACTGGCAAACGCTTCGTGGCAAATTGAGCGCCTATGGCAAAGGCTATAAAGTCATTTTTAATCTTGTGTTCATGAAGTGCAATCTCACAGCCTTCCGGAATATAATATTCCAATCCCTTGTGATCATTTAATACTCCTAGTGAATTAGTAGCAGTAAAATACCTTTCAACGACATGAATATCAGGCATGATATTTCTTCGCTTAAACTTAGTGTAAAGCAGCTTCTGTCTGTTCAATTTAGGAAAAGCAGCTGAAGGTCTTTTCAATGCTCTTCTTAATCTCAGGCTTCTTAAGTTGTGATGTAAGTCAACAACAAAGTCATACTTTTCAGCCTTTAAATTCTTCGTCACTTCATCAATTTCCTTTTCAATAGTAATGACTTTGCTTATGTGAGGATTAGCTTCTAAGACAATTGCATTTGCTTTTTTGGTGATAAAGTGAATTTCACAATCAAGTTGATCTTTCAAACATCTTAGCACGGGGGTAGTGAGAACAATGTCTCCAATAGAACTAAACCGTATGACTAAGATTTTCTTCATCTGAACAAATGTAATTAATCTACTTCAAGACTTTTATAATTGATTTGGCAATCTCTTTTCGACCATCTTCAAAGTAATGCTCTGATGGGAAAGTACGTTCAAGAAAGTCTTCATCATTGAGTAAATCAAAATCGTCAATTACAGTAACTCCTTTTTCTTCATATCTCTTTTTGAGTTGATCTTTGTTGTCTTTCATTAAGCTTATTAGATCTGCGTCTACCAAGGCTTCTCCTTCTTCCAAATTTTCGGGGAGGATTACAAAGTAGAGCTCTAAATTCTTTGCCTTACAAATTTCAACTATCTCATCATAATCTTTCAATCTCGGATTGTCTTCAGATAAAGTGAAAGCAAAATTCTTAATATAATGATCAGCCAATTGTCTTTTAGGATTTGTCCAATCTCCCCACTTTTCAACTGCGCACCATGTTTTTACAGTAGTTCTTGGCGGATCAAAAGGAAGTGGTTCTTTCTCCCAACTCTCTAACATGATACGTTCTCTTTCTTTGCTTGATACAGCATCATAGGCATTGAGTCCTTGTAGATATCTGTTCAAAATTGCAGGGTAATTATTGTAGAAAACCATTTCTTTTTGAATGGCATTCTCTAATTCTGATTGAATCCAACCTTGACCAAAACTTCGGTAATTGAGATGAACAATCACCTTTTTGACTTTTGAATTTGACGGAATCATATGAATCAAATGTTTGAATACTCCGGCATGAATTGCGCCCGTATCAACTGACATTACTTTGAGATCAACTGAGTCATCTACCATTTGAGAGATTGATCTGTAATCAGTGTCTTGCCAATCAGAATAGGTAGCGTTTGGTGAAGATGAGAAGTATAAGACATCTGCTTTTGATTCAGCATCTTCAAATTTCCCAAGCACATTGGCGCTTCCCTCTAAGTCAGCTTCGTAAGTTGTGGCTTTATAAATGAAATTCGAGATCACTACAATGATTGCAATCATTAGAATTCTAGGCGCTATTTTCTTAATCATATCCATCAGAATTGAAAGTAAATGAATTGATAAAAATCAGCACCCGACATAGCCATTACTAAATAGATCAACAAGCCATAAATAATCCATCTTAGCCAAAATGGGTACTTGTCAACAACACCATCAAATCTCTTTTGCTGGATGAGTAACTCCATCCCAATCAAGAATAATAACGGAATCAAATAGATTGAATCAAAGACTAAGGTTTTGACTTCGAAAGTTCCGCCCGATAAAATGCCTTCAATCGATTCATGAGACTTTGCGTGTTCTACATCTCTAATTGATAGGTAAGTTTCGTTAGTAGGTTCAGTGCCAAACATTTTACATATTGACAAATACGCTTTCGCAACTGAATCTGATCTAAAAAATAACCAAGCCAAGTTGATTACGAAAAGCGTTTTGATTAAGCCAACACCTTTTAGAAAAGCTCCTTTTAATTCCAAGATTTTTGCCCTCACGATCATTTGTTCACTTAGGTACATTAACCCGTGAATTGCTCCCCAAATGATGAATGTGAAGTTGGCGCCGTGCCAAATACCTGAAACGATAAATACAATGAGAATATTCACTACCCATCTCAAATAAGAAACCTTGTTTCCACCTAAAGGGATGTATAGATAATCTCTGAACCAATTAGATAAAGATATGTGCCAACGTGACCAAAAGTCTTTAATAGAGAAGGCGAAATATGGAGTTCTAAAATTATCCATGAGGTTAACGCCCATTAACTTTGCGACACCAATGGCAATTAAAGAGTATCCATGAAAGTCAGCATAAATTTGAACAGAGAACAGCAACAAAGAGATTGTGTTATCCCCTTGAGAATAGAGTAGAGGGTTGTCAAAAACAGGATCGATAATTGGTGCGATATTATCGGCGATTACCATCTTAATAAACATTCCATAAAGAATCAATCTGAATCCTTTTTGAAGCTTATCATAGTCGAGAGTATGCTTCTTAAATATTTGATGATGTAGCTTTGAGAAACGCTCAATTGGTCCGGCCACTAATTGCGGAAAGTAACTCACGAAAAGTGCAAACTTTCCAATGTTTCGCTCTGGTTTTACTTTGCCCTGGTAAACATCAATGGTATAGGCGACGGTTTGAAAAGTATAGAATGAAATTCCAACGGGTATGCCGTACTCAAGAAATGAGGTTAACCATTCAACTTTAGGGTGAGCGCCTTCAAACTTTTGAAAAAATGATCTGCTCCCAATAAAGAAATTGAAGTATTTAAATATGAAAAGCACACCAAAATTGGAGCAGAGACTAACAATGAGCCAGGCCTTCTTTTTAAATTGGGAGAGGGCTTTGTCTATTTGTATGGCTGCAATGTAATCTACAATCGTAGAATACATGATAAGCACTAAGAATTCTGCTTTCCATGATCCGTAAAAGAAATAACTAGCTGCTAAAAGTAAGAGCCATCTGAATTTATGAGGTATTATCCAGTACAGCAAAATGACTGCAGGCAGAAATAATAAAAACTCAAGTGAATCAAATAGCATAGGTTCCCTTTACGGAGGTGCTAAATTAACGAAAAAAGAAGGCAGATGTTTTATGGATTTTTAAGTAGTTGCTCAGTGTTACTCCACTCTAAATTTGATAATTGTTCTTCCGTACTTTGAAGAGATGATTTTAGCCGTGTAATCTCCTTTGGGATATCCCGCCACATGAAGGATGTTTCTTTCTTTCGATATCGCCGTTTTCTTCATGCTCTTACCCCTCACATCAAAAATTTCCATATGATATGATCCTTCGCGTTCTCCAATAATTTCAACAACCATAACGTCTTCTTGTTCGGTAGGGCTGATCTTAATATTTAAACCAGTTCAGTTTCTTTTTGCCATGTCTCAGGAGGAGTTGTATTTCCGGTACCTTCAAATTTTACAGTGATACATTCTGACTCAGCCCTTAAAGAATCTAATGTGATTATGACCGAATAAGTGCCGTCTTTTTTTGGTTTAAAGACTCTATTTGTAGCACCTTCAACCTCCACTCCACTTCCACAATCTATCCACTGGTAATCTGCCTTAGACTGATTTGCTCGTAAAACTATGTTGCAATCTTCACTTGAAACAGTGAGTTTAGTGTTTAGCTGAGACGCGTCTTGCGCGATAACAGTAGTTTGAATCATTATTAAAATGATAGCAAAAGAAAATTGTTTAAATAGTGTCTTCATTTTTGGGATCTTTTCAAAGGCAATTAAATATACGACTATTCTTTTTTAAGCCTTATTCTTTGTGTCAATAATGATAGTCACTGGCCCATCATTCACTAATGCAACCTTCATATCTGCTCCAAATTCACCGCTTTGAATTGGTTTGCCTACAAGAGCTTCTAATTTCTGAATAAACTCTTCGTACAAAGGAACGGCGATATCAGGTTTTGCCGCATGTATATAAGATGGTCTGTTCCCTTTTTTAGTTTTTGCATGCAAGGTAAATTGACTTATCACAAGTACATTTCCATTCACATCCGCCAAGTTTAAATTCATGAGTCCATCTTCATCAGAAAAAATGCGAAGATTATTGATTTTGTTCGCTAGCCATTTGATGTCTTCAGATGTGTCATCATTCCCAATTCCCAGCAATATCATATACCCCTTTTCAATCGATCCTTTAACTTCAGAGTCAATAGTGACAGAAGCAGAAGATACTCTTTGAATAACAGCTTTCATAGTCTACAATTAGCAATGTTCAATTTTAGATCACTTCGTCTACTCTCAGTGAACTTCATAATCTGGTTTTTCAAATATCGAGTGTCGAGTCTCCAGTTTCGGTTTTCGAAAATCACTTGTTATCTCGAATGAGAAAAACGAAACACGAAAATCGACATTTGCCTTCTTGTCGAATTTACTTATAAATGTCTTTTCGATAATTTTCTTCTTGATCGTCTTCGTGCATATTTACATAATTGAAATAGCGCTCGCCTGAAATTAAACCGGCTTCAACGGCATCTTTGACGGCACATTTGGGTTCATTCAAATGCTGACAATCATTGAACTTACATTCATTAATTAATTCAGCCATCTCTGGAAAATGATGAGACAACTCTTTTTTATCAAAATCAATCAATCCAAAGGCTCTTACCCCTGGTGTGTCTATTATAAATCCACCAGATTGTAGCCTGAACATTTCGGCAAAGGTAGTGGTGTGTTGACCGGCCATATTCGCCATTGAAATCTCACCAGTTCTCAGATCCAAATTGGAGTCTAAGGTATTTATTAATGTTGATTTTCCTACTCCAGAATGCCCACCAAACATCACCTTTTGCCCTTTGATTTCTTCTTTTAAAAATTCAACTGAAGATTCTTGCTTAGCTGAAATAGTTAGGCATCTGTATCCCGCATTTTGATAAATAGCCATGAAACTCTCAAGAATTTCCATGTCTTCAGGAGCATATAAATCTACCTTATTAAAAAGGATGGTTGCAGGTATATGATAGGCATCTGCAGTTACCAAAAAACGATCAATAAAACCAGTTGTAGTTTGCGGCGCAACAAGCGTCACGAGCAAATAGACATGATCAATATTGGCGGCTAAAATTTGTGAACGCTTACTAAGGTTGATTGATTTTCGAATGATGTAGTTCTTTCTGGGCAAGATATTTTTGATAACGCCCGTCTCTTTATCATCTTCTAATTCAAACTCAACTTCATCTCCTACAGCTACAGGGTTTGTAGATTTTATCCCCGCTAATCTTAGCTTACCTCTGATTCTGCAGTCATATTCATTATCATTTTCATCTAAGAGACGATACCAACTTCCGGTTGATTTTATAATGATTCCTTTCTGCATTACTACAAAAATAGATAACAATAGCCTCATTCTACCGTTTTTACTGAAAGTTATGAAGGATTTAAAGTCAATTGTTTCACTTATCTTCGCGCCGTGCAAAAATTATCACTCATAATTCCTGTTTACAATGAGGCCGCAACAATTGGTGAGGTCATCAAAGTGATGGACAAATTGATGTTGTTAAATGACATTGAGAAAGAGGTGATTGTGATTAATGATGCTTCAACTGACGGCACAGATGCGGAGATTAAAAAAGCTATCGAAGAAGTAGACCTTGATATTACTTATTTCACACACGAAGTGAATAAGGGTAAGGGGGGAGCAATTCACACTGGTATTCAAAAAGCGACAGGAGATTATACCATTATTCAGGATGCTGATTTAGAGCTGGAGCCGGGTGAGATTAATTTATTGCTTGCAGTGGTTGATGCCAAAAAGGCTGACATTGTTTATGGTTCTCGCTTCTTAAAAGAAGATCAAAAAGGAGGCTCAAGAATGAGTAATATGGCCAATAGTTTTTTAACTAGCCTATCAAATTTACTTTTTGGGATTAAGATCACCGATATGGAGACCTGCTATAAATTGGTTCCGACCAAGACCTTCAAATCCTTAACATTGGTAGAACAAAGATTTGGTTTTGAGCCTGAGATTACGGCAAAATTGGCCAAGTTCAAAGAACTTAAATGGGCAGAAGTGCCAATCACTTACAATCCTAGAACCGAAGAACAAGGAAAGAAGATCGGTTGGAAAGATGGTTTCAGGGCTATTTGGTGTATTCTTAAATATGGATTGAGTTCTAAGAAGTAGATTCTGAAAGAGAAACAATTATTCTCTAAATTTGTTCTTCTTTTAAAGCATCCAAATTCAAGAATACATGAACAACTTTGACTATAAAAACCCCACGAAAATTATTTTTGGAAAAGGTGAAATCTCTAAAATCGCTTCTGAGATACCAGAGAATTCAAAAGTATTATTCCTTTACGGAGGCGGTAGTATAAAAAGAAATGGAATCTATGAGCAAGTTGTGTCAGCCCTAAAAGATTTCGAATTTATTGAATTTGGTGGGATACCAGCTAATCCAGAGTATGCTGTTTTGATGGATGCCCTGAAGGTTATAAAGGAAGAGAAAATTGACTTTTTGTTGGCTGTTGGCGGTGGTTCTGTAATAGACGGAACCAAGTTTTTATCTTCAGCTGCTTTATTTGAAGGGGACAATCCATGGGATATTCTTGATAAGAAAATAGCAACTCAAAAAGGAATGCCTTTTGGCGCCGTATTGACACTTCCTGCAACAGGATCAGAAATGAATTCTGGAGCGGTAATCACAAGAAAAGAAACCAAACAAAAACTTGTAATGGGAGGTCCTGGTCTTTTTCCAGTCTTTTCAATCCTTGACCCCTCAGTGGTTGCCTCAATTCCTGAAAGACAAATCGCTAATGGTTTGGCAGATTCATTCACTCATGTGCTTGAACAGTATATGACTTATCCGATTGAAGCAAATTTGCAAGATCGTTTTGCAGAGAGTATACTGCAAACGATCATTGAAGTGGCTCCTAAAATTTTGAAAGACCCTTCAGATTATAAGGCTGCTGCAAATTTCATGTGGAGTTGTACTATGGCATTAAATGGTTTGATTCAAAAAGGAGTACCAACAGATTGGGCAATACACATGATGGGACATGAATTAACAGCTCTTTACGGCATTGATCACGCTAGAACTCTCGCCATTCTGACTGGCCCACACTACACTTATAACTTCGAAAATAAAAAGGCCAAACTAGCACAATATGCTGAGCGGGTTTGGAATGTAACCGAAGGGACAACTGATGAGAAAGCAAAAGCTGGTATTGACAAAACAATAGCCTTCTTTCATTCCATTGGCATTCAAACTAAATTATCAGAGTATACTTCAGAATATGAAGGGACAGGAAAAGAAGTGGCAAGAAGGTTAGCCGAAAGAGGAATGACTGGCTTAGGTGAATACGGAAAATTGGCACCAGAAGATGCCGAGAAAATTGTGGAGAAGGCTTATTAAAGGAGAAAGTGAGTTCTCTTTATCCTTTTCAGTGTGGTTGCCATTGAAATTTAGCCCTTTCTAATCCGTCTATAAAGCGCCACTCATTAAATTTTAACGATTTTTAGCAGAGCCAAGGCGTTACATTGCTAAATTTGTGAGTTATCTATGGTAGAAGTGACTGAAAAGCAATTGAAGTATGACACTGCTTATTTAAGAATGGCAGTTGAATGGGCAAAATTATCTCATTGTAATCGTAAACAAGTGGGTGCGCTAATTGTTAAAGACAATATGATCATCTCTGATGGTTATAATGGTACGCCTTCTGGCTTCACTAATTGTTGTGAAGATGATGGAGGAGACACACACTGGTACGTTTTGCATGCTGAGGCAAATGCCATATTAAAAGTTGCTAAGTCTACGCAAAGCGCAGACGGAGCGACATTATATATTACCTTGTCGCCTTGCAAAGAATGTAGTAAATTGATTATTCAAGCTGGGATAAAAAGAGTGGTGTACAAGAAAAAATATAAAGACACTGAAGGAATTGATTTCTTAAATGAATATGGAATTCAGTTGACCCACATAAACGAATTTTAGAATGGAAGAGAACCAAAATAAGAATGCTTTTCTGACGCCAATTTTGGTGGCAGTTGCGCTTGCTCTTGGTGTTTGGGTAGGAACAAACTTTGTTCAACAAGGAACAATCGGTGGAGGAGATCCTATTGCTGAAAACAGCACTAAATTCAATACGATACTTGAATTGATTGAAGACAAATATGTTGATTCTGTAGATCATGAAATGTTAATTGAAAGCTCAATTGAAGGCATGATTAAAAAACTGGATCCGCATTCAGCATACATACCGCCATCTGATTTGGGAATGGTGAATGAACAATTACAAGGGAATTTTGGAGGAGTTGGAATTCGTTTTTTAATTCATGATGATACACTAACTACCACACACGTAATTCCAGGTTCACCTTCTGAAAGAGCAGGAATGTTACCAGGAGATAGAATTGTTGAGATTGACGATACAACATTCACAGGTTGGGATATCGGAAACGGAGATGTTCAGAATTACTTGAAAGGTGAAGCCGGAACAAATGTAAAAGTGAAAGTTTACAGAAAAGGAGATTTCAAAACATTGAATATTACAAGAGGCTCTATTCCGATTAGCAGTATTGATGCTGCGGTTATGCTAACCGACAAGGTTGGATTCATTAAATTAAACGGCTTCACTTATAATTCGGCTGAAGAGTTTCATTCGGCTGCAGTAAAGTTGAAAGAGAAGGGGATGACCAAATTAGTTTTTGATCTTAGAAACAATGGAGGAGGCTTTTTGAATACCGCAATTGATATTGCTGACGAATTCTTAGAATCAGGTAAGTTGATTGTATATACTGAGGGTCGTAAGAACCCTAAACAAGAGTATTATTCAACTTCTAAAGGAATCTTAGAAGATACTGAGGTAGTGATTTTAATTAATTCATTATCGGCTTCTGCATCTGAGATTGTTGCCGGCGCTATTCAAGATAATGATAGAGGATTAATCATGGGAAGAAGGTCTTTTGGAAAAGGATTGGTTCAAGATCAGTCTGAATTTACTGATGGATCTGCCTTAAGATTAACAATATCTAGATACTATACTCCAACTGGGCGATCAATCCAAAAGCCTTATGGAGAAGATGTTGATTATGAAAACGACTACTATGCAAGATATGAAAGCGGAGAGTTGATGAACGAAGACAGCATTAAGTATGATGAGAATTTAAAGTACACTACTAAGGGTGGAAGAACAGTATATGGTGGTGGAGGAATCTACCCAGACGATTTTGTTCCTAATGATACGGTTGGGGCATCTTATTACTTATCATCTCTTTACTACAAAAGTGCCTTCAATCATTATGCAATTAAGGTGTTAGACACTAAAAGATCATCTTTTACAGACTTTGCGAAATTCAAGAAAGGGTTTAGAATTACACCAGCAATTTTTGAAGACTTCATAGCTTATGCAGGTACGCTTGGCATTGAAGAGGATCCTATTGATATTGTAACATCAAGAGCAACTATTAAGAACCGTCTTAAGGCTGAAATTGCTCGCCACGTATGGCAAGAGAATGGCTATTACTCTATCTACCTTCAAGATGACCTTGATGTGCAAGAAGCACTTTCATGGTTTAGATCTGGAGAGAAGTTAATGTCTTTGGCGCACTAAGAGGATTAGTTTTCTTTTAATACATTTGCCGAAAGCTTAATTATGCGCGGCCTTTTTGGAGAATTTATTGGAACCTTTATTTTAGTTTTTGTAGGCTGTGGCTCGGTTGCTTGGACAATACTTATTCAAGAATTGTCACTTTGGCAAATCGCCACAATCTGGGGAGCAGGTGTTTGCTTGGCGATTATCCTTTCATCTCCTTTTTCAAAAGCTCATCTTAATCCTGCTGTCACAATTGGGTTTTGGCTAAGTGCTGATTTCAAACGAAAGGACATATTACCTTACTTTACCGGACAATTTCTTGGCGCTTTTATGGCTGCACTTTCACTTTATCTCATCTTCAATTCTCATATTGATACACCTACCTTAAGTACAGCTAAATTCTTTGGAGAGTATTATACTGAGAGCGCTTCATTTGATATGTGGGCGGCCACTGGTGTTGAGGCAATCGGAACCTTTTTGTTGATGTTTGGAATTTACATGATTATTAAAATTGAAGTTAAGCGTGCAAAATTCATTCATCCTCTTTTGATAGGTGTTTTACTTTCTGTGCTTATCTTCTTTTTAGCACCATACACACAGGCAGGTTTCAACCCGGCACGTGATTTTATGCCAAGAGTCTTTAGCTATTTTGCAGGATGGGATATGGCCTTTGCAACAAATGGCATAGGTTGGTTAATCGTCTACATTCTCGGCCCAATTGTTGGGGCTGGAGCAGCCGCAGTATTATATAGAATGATTGTTGAAAGAAGGGTTGATTAAGCCTCAGACTTCAATTCAGTCTTGTCTTTGCATCCGCCACACTTTCTAGTGTCTTTGTGTTTAGTTTTGATAGGAATGATACCGAATAAACTTGTTACAGTTGTTTTACGACTGTCTTCGTAGCTTTGTGTGCTTCCACACTTTGCACATTCAAATTCACCTGATCCTAAAGAGTTTTTTTTAACGCTTACATTAATTGTAGCCATAGTAGAGTTTGTTTTTGGTTTGTTCTCTCAATGTAGTCTTTATTTAACAACAAAAAAAAACCTGATCCCGAAATATCGGGACCAGGTTTTAGAATATATTTTGCGGATCGACTAGTTAATCTTTCCTACAATTGCTTCTGAAACATTGATGATGTGATCACCAACTTTCTCACATGAAGAGAATAGGTTTGAGAATACCATTCCGCTTTCCATGTTGAAGTCTTTCTTTGCAAGATTCAATAAATGCTCTTTTCGCATTGCATCTCTCTTCTTATTGATTTTATTTTCAGCATCTGCAGCAGAATCTAAAGTTACCGCTTCCCAATCTGCATTCAAGTTTTCAACCATCACAGAAAAGGCGTTATCAATCAAGCTAAACATCTCTGTAATACTATCTCTTTGTTCTGGCAAGAAGTAAATTTTCTTTTCATCTTTTCTTTCAATTGCCTTAGAGATTTGGAAGAAGATATCTCCAATTCTTTCTAGGTCATTTACAATTGAATTCATTGATCTAACTCTTACCGCAGTTCCTTCAGACATTTCACCTTCTGAAACTTTCGCTAAGTAGTTGGCAACTTCAATTTCAACTCTATCAGTAATCTCTTCATACTTGGCCATTTTATCGTGAAGCTTATTTTTCACTTTCTTGTTTTGTTCCGTCAATAAGTCCTGTGCAAATCCAGACATTCTACCCGTCAATTCACCAAACTTGGCAACTTCTTTCTTTGCTTCAAGAATTGATAAGTCAGGAGTTCCCATCATTCCAGTACCTATATAATCTAGGTGGAATTCTTCGTCAGCACCACCTTTAGATTTAACTGTTCTTTCAGCAACCTTAACTAACCAAGGAACAAACCAGATTAAGATTAATACATTCATTAAGTTAAATGCAGAGTGGAAAATTGCTAAACCTAGATTGGCTGCATTTCCATCAGTATAAGGATCACCATCAATCACTTGTGCAATTCCTGCAGTGATGAATGGGAATAATAATATTGCCCATGAAACACCAATTATATTGAATAAAGAGTGAATTCTAGCAGATCGTTTTGCGTGAACGTTTCCAATTAATGAGGCAAGCTCAGCAGTAATTGTTGTTCCAATATTTTCTCCTAAGATCATTGCAGAAGCAACTTCAAATGGGATCACATTACCAGCAACCAAAGTCATTGTTAATGCCATTGCTGCAGAAGAAGATTGAATAACAACTGTTACCAATGCACCCAATATTACAAACATTAATGGTCCGTACCATACATCTTTGAAGTCAATGAAGAATTGAACGATTGAAGAACTTGCATCCAAATCAGGAACTGAATGCTTAAGGAAATCAAGTCCCATGAATAATAAGGCGAACCCAATAATCACAGATGCCCACATCTTCGCTTTACCCTTTGAAAAGAACAACATTGGTGCTCCAAAGGCGATAAAGATTAATGCGTATGGTCCAAGACTTACTTTGAATCCTAATAAAAGAACTAACCAAGCAGTAATTGTCGTTCCAATGTTAGCACCCATCATCACACCTGCCGATTGACGTAATGTCATTAGGCCAGCATTTACGAAACTTACTGTCATTACAGTGGTGACAGATGATGATTGTACGATTGAAGTGATTCCAAATCCAGTAAACACACCTTTTACACGGTTAGATGTGATAGAGCCAAGCATGTTTCTAAGTCTTGATCCAGCTGCTTTTTGCAATCCTTCAGACATGATTTTCATTCCGAAAATGAACATTCCTAATGCCCCGATTAGAACCAAAAGCTTGAATATGCCCCATGTTCTTTCTGTCTTAAATTTTCCTCCTTTTGACCAGATTGTTTGAGATCCTGTGTGAATCCCAACTTTATAAACATAGCTTTCTCCACCACTTAATTCTTTCAATTTAAGCTTAACATCATTTATTGAAATGTCTTCAATTTTTGTCCATGGCGCTTTTGCCTTATTGTTTTTATTTTGCTTTTTACCGATTTTAGTATTGTACTTCACCGTGTAATGAGCATCTGGATAAATAGACAAAACCTCTTGAAGCTTATCATTTTTAAGTGCCCACATAATTTCAGCACCCTCTTCTTTTCCTTTTGCTGCAAAGTTGCTAAATACCGTCTGAGAAAGTGTATTGAAATGTCCGGCTTCATCACCGTAAGAAATATCATTCGCACTTGAACCGGTTCCAATCTTGTATTTAAAGATTAAATTTTGAGTTAGTCCATTAATCGTTAAGGCACTATCAAGCACATCTGCACTTGCTGTTTTCCAATCTTCTGTTCCAAGTTCGGCATATTTGAATCCAAGGTGTGAATCAGAGTTACTCACTCCGGTCCAGTTAATAGATAAATCACCAAACTCAAGTAATTCTAATGTTAATGTGTCTTCTTCATTTTCGAATTCAAAACTTAAATCTGAAACTTCAACATTTGTAATAGGTGCAATTTCTACAACATTGTTTGTATCGCCTTCAACAGGATTTACCTGAGCATTTAATGTTGCTCCAAACAATAAGAATATTGCTAATAATGCGCTTAATTTTTTCATTGTGTGTGAATTATTTTTCAGGGCAAATGTAGGTCATCCTTCATCCATTCAAATTGATTTAATGTTAAGCTTATGTTAACAAAATGAGTCTGAATTTTATCTATTCAAATATCCAATGCCGTGCGAATGTCTGCTTCTGGGTTATTAAAACTTGCAGTTAGTGGGATGTTGAGTAAAGGATCTTTTAATTCAATGTTAACAAAACATTAAGATTGACCTTGATATATAAATTGAATGTTAATTAAGCACTTCCTTTGTGCCAGATTTAAAAACAATATAACTGACAAATCTCATGAAAAGAATATTCGCATTAGCAATTGTATTACTACTAAGCACAGCTGCATCAGCACAAGTTTCGGCATACAAATTTGGAAAAGGATTACAGATTTATGGAAAGGATTCAAGTTTCCATATGAAATTTGGGATGCGTTTTCAGAATCTGTTCTCTAATGAATGGGACGTTCAAAATGACGATTTGGGTAACATAGGAAATTATGACGCTAATTTCTTAGTGAGAAGATCAAGATTAAAGTTTAACGGATATGCTTTTACTCCAAAGTTAAAATGGAAAGTAGAGTTAGGTTTAACGAATAGAGATATTAGTGGTGGTGACACACCAGAGCATAAGAATGTTGCAAGAATGATTCTTGATGCATGGGTAGATTGGAACTTTGCGGGAAACTTCGCTTTAAAAGTAGGACAAGGAAAATTACCAGGTAACAGAGAACGTGTTATTTCTTCAGGGAACTTACAATTCGTAGATCGTTCAAGAGTAAACAGTAGATTTAACATTGACCGTGATTTCGGGCTACAATTAACGCATCACTATACTTTTGGTAAGAATTTTTACATCAAAAAGTGGGCTGCTCTAACACAAGGAGAGGGTAGAGATATTACCGCAGGATTTAACGGAGGTTTTGACTATACGTTTAGAGTTGAGATGTTACCAATGGGTAAGTTCAAATCTAAAGGTGATTATGTAGGCGCTTCTATTAAGAAAGAAGAAAAACCAAAACTTTCAATTGGTGCTACTTACGATATTAATACTAATTCAATCAGACAAAGAGGTCAGTTAGGATCATTTATCACTGATGCGAATGGAGATTATGTTGGCAAAACCTTGAAAACAGTATTTATAGATATGATGTTTAAGTACAAAGGTTTCTCAATGATGGCAGAATTTGCTGACAAGAAAACAGCTGATGGTGATTTTGTAGCCTATGATGATAACGGATTTGGAGTTGGACAGTTTTACACTGGAAAAGGATTAAATGTTCAAGCTGGATATTTATTTGACAACAACTGCGAGTTTGCTTTAAGAATGACATCTATCAGACCAGATCATAGAATTGATGCTTCGGTTGGAGCTAATGAGAATGAATACGGAATTGGATTTTCAAAGTACTTCGTAGGTCACAAATTAAAAGTACAAACTGATCTTAATTACCGTCAACGTTATGTTTACGGATCTACTGCTCCAAACCAAGGGTCAAATGACAAATTGTACTGGAGAGTTCAAATGGATCTTCACTTTTAACAATTTGGTAAAGTTCGAAAAGAACAATTCCATTTGTTAGCTGTTATTTTTGTCAAAATAAAACACTGTTTTGGAAGAGAATAAAAAAGGAACAATATCAGAAGTAGCCAAGGTTTTTTTTAAGCTTGGCTGCTTTGCTTTTGGCGGACCTGCTGCTCACATTGCAATGATGGAGGCTGAGGTGGTGACGAAAAGAAAATGGATGTCAAAGCAACATTTTCTTGATTTAATTGGGGCTACGAATTTAATCCCAGGTCCCAACTCAACTGAAATGACCATGCATTGTGGCCATGAACGTGCAGGCTGGAAAGGTCTTTTTGTTGCAGGCATTTGTTTCATTGTACCGGCAATAATTATTACCGGAGTCTTTGGTTGGGTGTATGCTGAGTATGGAGGCTTAGACAAAATTAAGCCCTTCTTTGATGGAATCCAGTCTGTAGTATTGGTAATCATCTTAGGTGCCGTGATCAAATTGGGTAAAAAGGCCGTGAAAGGATGGGAGCTTGCCGTTTTAGGAGTTCTGGCTTTGGCGGCAACATTGGCCGGAATTAGTGAGATTTATGCACTTCTCGGAGCAGGTTTTTTAGGGACTATTTACTTTTATTCTAAGCACAAAATTGGTGGGCCCACAAAAGCTTTATTTCCGTTTTTACTAACTACAACCGCAACAACTGGAGCGGCGGCAACTTTAACTACTGCGAAAGTATTTTGGTCTTTTTTGAAAGTAGGATCTATTCTTTATGGTTCGGGAATGGTACTTGTTGCATACCTTAAAGTAGAATTAGTTGAGCCGGGTTTACTAACTGCTGAGCAATTAAACCATGCTATAGCTGTGGGGCAAATGACTCCCGGACCTGTTCTTTCTACTGCTACTTTTATTGGATGGCAAATGACTGGTTTACCCGGCGCCTTGGCGGCAACTGCTGGAATGTTTTTACCTTCATTTTTGTTCGTTCTTATTCTAAAACCATTGGTGCCAAAAATGAGAAAATCAGTGATTTTGGGATACTTTCTAGATTGTGTAAATGTTGGGGCTGTAGCCGTAATGGTGTCTGCACTCATTTACCTTGGCTCAGTTGCTTTGTTAGATATGAATGCAACTGGAATTGAAATGCTGAATTGGAGAAGTATTGTGATTCTTGTTTTGGCCTTGGCTTATCAGTTTGGCGTTAAGAAAAAGAACCCTATTCATTTAATCATTGCAGGAGCAGTTTTAGGGTACGCACTCTCGTTTATTTAGAATTGTCTATTTTTAGACAAAGATTAAATTAATGAGTCAATCCATCTTAATTATTGATGACGAGCCAGACATTCGTCTGTTGCTAAAGTATAATCTTGAAAAAGAGGGATATCAGGTTTACGAAGCTGAGAATGGCCAAGACGGAATTCAAACCGCGAAAAAAATCAAACCAGACCTTATTCTATTGGATGTAATGATGCCTGAAATGGACGGCATTGAGACCTGTGAGGTTTTGAAAACCATTGATGGATTAGAGCAAACAATGATTTGTTTTTTAACTGCAAGAGGTGAAGACTATTCTCAAATTGCAGGCTTTGATGCTGGAGCAGATGATTACATTACTAAGCCTATCAAACCAAAGGTTTTGGTGAGTAGAATAACAGCCTTGTTGCGTAGAAAAGGTATGAAGCCAGATGTCGATTCTAAAGTTGAAGAGTCTATCTCTGGGATAACAATTGATCGTGAGAAATACAAAGTATTCAAAGATGGCGAAGCGGTCAAGCTACCACGTAAAGAATTTGAGTTGCTTGCCCTAATCATGTCGAAACCAGAAAAAGTGTTTCACAGAGATGAGATCATGAGTAAAGTTTGGGGGAGTGAAGTGGTAGTTGGAGATCGTACGATTGATGTTCATATTAGAAAACTAAGAAAGAAGCTGGGTGATGAGCACATCCAAACCATCAAGGGTGTAGGATATAAATATGAGCCTTAATCATATCTCCAACCTTTTCCTTTTGAACAAACTTGACCTGTAGAATCCATTGTTATGCCGAATTCGCACCAGGCGTAATCTGAACACATAAACCAAGGAGTTTCAAAATCCAATAATCTTCCGTCTTGGGTATAGGTGAAAACAGTTTTCGAGTCACCATTGTAATCTCTTGAAATAGGTTGGCCTAAGAATTCCAGAACAAGAGAAGAATCAAGCTCGTTTTCTATCATTGAAAATTTAGTAGGTGAAAATTTATCATTCCATTGAGTATCGATATAAGGATCAAAAACAAAATATTGTTCTGGGCCAAAAAAGTAGGCCCAACTTAAAATAAGACTGAAAAAAGCAAAAGTTGTGAATACGAAAATCTTCAGTACGGTTCTCATCTTAACTGAACGATTCACTTGATTTAATATTGCATAAAAAAGGGCTGTCTCTTTCGAGAAACAGCCCTTAGCTTTGTTATTAATGGTAGACTATAAATCTCTAGTCCAACCAGTTGTCCATCCAGTATCTGCACCTGTTCCGTTTCCGTTCACGGCAGTAGTTCCCATTGTTGCTGCGTTTGTAGAATCAGTTCCCAGTGTTGCTCCTACAACCCAGTCGTTAGTTACATTAACTGTCGTAACATCTGAGATCACTAAGGTACCTGCTGTCACATTTGAGGCAGTCACATCATGTTGAATGTCAATCGCGTCTTTTGCATCTGTGATCCAAATATTTGAAAGATTACCAGCTGTTCCTTCTCTTAATTTGATTGCATCTTTAGCTGCCGCAATTCCTCTTCCTGTGATTGAGATTTTAGAAATTGTAGGAGTTGACATTGGAGATGCTGCATTATTTGATCCATTATTATCAGCTTCAATTGCTCTATCTCCAGTTGAAGGGTCTTGAATTACGATCCAGTTTTCACCTGATCCTGACCATCCATGTGTCCAATCAAATGAATCATCTCCATTCCCTGTTGATACGGCATAGTTTAGAATTGCGTTTCCTCCGAAGAATTCGAATCCATCATCATTCCCCTTATAGGCTTGAAGGTGATGTAATGTTGTTGCCGAACCAACTCCGTTAAAAGAGAATCCGTTCAACTCATTGTCAGTTGACAATAGTTTCCCTCCGTATTCTACTCGTACATAGCAAAGAGTTCCTGAATTATCTGAAGAGTTTGTTCCTCCATAAATCCCTGTTCCTCCTTCGCCTTCAGCAGTTGCACCTGTATTGATAGGAGCATACCCATTTAGGATAATTCCACCCCAATCTCCAGCAGCTGGTGTAGCCGATACTGGTGTAAACACTATTGGGTCTGTAGCTGTACCACAAGCGTTAATCATTCCGCCTTGAGAAACAGATAAGAAAGGAACTGTACCGTCATCTGCAGTTTTTACTGTAGTTCCTGCTTCAATTGTTAAGGTTACTCCCGCGTTCACAAAAACACCTCCAGATAGAAGCCAATCAGATGTTGCATCTAATGTCAAGTTCTCAGTAATGTTACCACTTAATTGCTTGTAGGTTGTTCCAGAAACGACAACTTCTGACCAAGGATCATTGTTGTAAATACATGGGCTATCTGGGTCATCTTTTTTAGCCTCTGCGTTATAATTTGTTGCATTAATATCTGTGCATCCTTTCTTCTTACATGCTGGAGTGATTACCATTAATCCTCCTACTAAAGCGAATGCTACTAAAGCTGATTTTTTAATTTTCATTTTTCTTTTTTTTCGTTTTGTTAGTACAAATATCAGATGTTATCTCCCGAAAGTATTTAAGCTGAGGTTATACTTGTGTTATCTAATAGTGAATTGAAATTAACATTGAGTTAATGCTGATTAAGGCAAAAAAAAACCTCCCATCCGTGCATGGAAGGAGGTTTTCAACGAACTAATATGAGAATATTAGTATACCATTGGTTTTTTGTTGGCTTTCTTAGTTAAGGTGTATGATAAAGAAAGACTAATGTCCATTCCTCTTCTAAAGCTTGAAACATTCAATTTGTTTCCTGGTACTTGCATGTCTTCTTGAATAACATTGATGTAAGGGTTTAGTAAATTCTTGCCCTTAAGTCCAATAGAGAATTTATCATTGAACGTCATTTTAGTCACAAGGTTTAATGTGCTTACTGGAGTTGCGTATTGGTCTCCAATTCCATTTCCACCTACCGCAACTAATCTTTGACCGAATAAGTTGTAAGCAAGAGAAACGAGTACATCTTTTTTATTGCCTTCTTCATTTTTAAATGATTTTTGGTAGCGTAGATCAAGATTCAATAAGAATGGAGACGCTCCTTCTAATGGTCTGATGTAGTTGGTGCTATTGTTTCCTAAATCAAGAGTATCAATTGTGACTTGTGTCCACATGTAAGCCGCATTAAATCCAAGCCCGAAATCTTTGAGAATTGATGAATCTCTTTTTTCTTCTTTTACTAAGAAACTCAATGAGCGAACATATTCAAATTCAACTCCAGCAACATGTCCTTGTTTAGCATTTGAAAAAGAAGCCAATTGACCTGATGCTGTTCCTCTCATAGTTTGTTCAATTGGATTCTGAAGATATTTATAGAATCCTCCAATGGTAATCATTTCACCGGCTCTTGGATATCTTTCATATCTGAAATCAGCATTGTAATTCGTCCCATTTCTTAAACTGTCGTTTCCTTGTGCTTTGGTTCCTGCAAAAAACTGGATGTATTGGAAAGGAGCAATTTCATTGAATTTGGGTCTTGTCAAGGTTTTACTTGCCACAAATCTGAAAACATCTTTTTCTGAATGTGAATATTTCATAATTAAACTCGGAAGAATACCTTCTGCAATATCATTTGGAACAACCGTATGGTTGAATTGAGATGGTGTTACCTGGTCTCTGTTTAATACGCTTTGGTGTGCATGTTCAACTCTCACACCAGGAATAATTTCTAATTTGTTGAATCTGAATTTTGCATCAACATAGCCCGCTAAAACAGATTGTTCAGCTACATATGATGACCCAAAATTTGAAAGTTCATCAATGAAGAATAATCCAGCTTGATGATTTTCGTTCGATAAGTAGTAATCAGTGTTGTAGATGTCAATTGGTTGATTGTTGTCAGCAAGTACCTTGATGTTATAGTTGTACTGCTTGTAATCAAACGCTCTTGTTTTGTTTTTGTAGTCAGCTCCACCTCTTATTGTGATGAGGTCTTCAACTTTTACTTGTTTTCTGCTTGTTTCAGTTTCTCTTGATTTAATTACATAGGCAAAGTTTACTTTAGCTGCCATTTCTCTTTCTTGCAGGATGCTGAAAAATCTATGATTTTCATTAACATCTAAAGCGTTCCACATGTCATATGAATCAGTTGCTTCTTCATCACCTGTGTATAATGCAACCAATTGTCTTCTGTCTGGCTCTTTGCTCCCCGTAAAACTCATAGAAGCTCTCCAGTCCACTATCAATTTTGAGAAGTTCTTGTCTTCTTTGTGGTTAAAGAACTTGTGAGTTCCTACAATTTGGTTCACGTTTAAGAAGTTTTGCTTGTAAGTCAATCTTCTTGAATAAACGTTGAAAGGATCGTAATCAAAATGATAACCCCATGTTTCTCGAGTTTCGTCATTTGATTTATTCACAAATAAAGAATTCACACTGATGTTGTGGTTCGGGTTGACTCTTACATAGAAGTTTAATAGCCCTGTTGTTGAGGTTTCGTAGTTGTATTGTTTCACATCATAATTAAGTCTTTCTTCACTTTGAGCGTTGATGATTTTTACAACACCTTCTTGGTACTTTAAAGAATTGTCATTTTTAACCATTGCTAATACGCCATATCCGCTAGACTTGTCTTTTGATTTTGCGAATGGTTTAAAAGTCCCAGCCGAAATTGAAAAGCTTGTATTTGGTCTAGATGTTTTTTCGATTACACCAAAATTGTTTTCGAAAGCTGAACCTATATCAGGATTCGTGTTGTATAATTTATCTGGAAAAATTGAATTGACACCTGGAAATGTTGTTAAGTCTTTTGAGTTATCAAATACTCCTGCAGGAATACTTCTTGTTCCGTCATCAAATCCAAAGAAGTCAAATTTACCTCCATTGTAAGTTTTGAATTTTTGAAAGGTAGTTTGAGTATTTCCTCCAGTAGACAATGAAATCTTCAATGTTGGTTCATTATAAAAACTCTTAGTGATGATATTAAAGGCACCTCCTGCGAAATCTCCATATAATTCAGATGACATTACTTTTGAAACTTGAACTGAGTTTACGATATCAGTTGGAAACAAGTCTAACGGAACAACTCTAAAGTCTGGGTCAGGAGATGGTAATGGTAAACCATTTAAGTAGGCTACATTGTATCTATCTCCCAATCCTCTTACATAAAGTACTGAGCCTACAGTTGACAAGCCGGTGATTTTTTTGGTAGCGTCAGCCACATCTCCAGCCCCTTTTTGTTCCATCTGAGTGGCAGTTTGAACTGTCACCACTTTGTCGTCATCTTTAGTGTCTTTGGCCGCTTTTACCTCTGAACCGCCGCCATTATCTAATTTACCATTCACAACAACCATTTTTAAAGTGTTGCTCATTGACATATCTCTAACAAATTCAGGGTTCACTCCTTCAACGATATCTAATTGTAAAGTGTCATGAATTCCTGCATACTTAACGACTACATGATGAGTACCGGTTGAAAGCTCTAAGTTGAAGTTTCCATCAAAGTCGGTTCTAACAAATTTACCATCTTCAAGTTCGATCATTTTAGCCATGGCTAAAGGAACTTTTTCTCCCAATTCAGTTTTGAATAAGTTTCCATTAATGGTTCCTGTTTGGGCCATTGCTGATCCAAAATAGAAAGAGATAACTGCTAAAAAAAATAACTTTTTCATATCATTTATTTGATAGGACAAAGGTATGGGCAACTTCAAGAGTCTCCCTATTTATAGAGGTTATCAATGGGTTAATTATCCTTAACATTCACTTAATATTGAATTTTCATTCTTAACAATTGGTTAACCTTAATGAAATGTTGTTTGGAAGATTGTGTCTTAATTTTGGGATATGATTGATATGGAAGGGATAAAAATTTTGGTGGTAGATGATGAGCCGGACATTGTAGATATGTTGGCATACAATCTTGAAAAAGAGAATGCAAAAGTATTGAAGGCCTATACTGGATTCGAAGCTACTACAATTGCGAAGGTGCATAGGCCAGATGTTGTATTGTTAGATATGATGTTGCCTGATATGGATGGAATTGAGGTTTGCGAACGAATGAGAAGCAATTCTTTACTCTCAAATGTAATTATCGTCTTCTTGTCGGCACGAGGAGAAGATTACTCTCAAGTAGCTGCTTACAAAGCAGGAGCTGATGATTACATGGTAAAGCCAATACGATTGAAGATTTTAATTCATAAACTCAGTGTTTTGATTGAACGCTTGCAAAAACCTCAAAAGAAAGGGGAGACTTCACTAAGAATTGATAAATCGAGATTTTCTGTTCTTAAGGGTGAGCAAGAATTAATCATTCCAAAAAAGGAATTTGAGTTATTGGCCTTACTACTCTCGTCTCCTGAGCGAGTGTTTAGAAGAGATGAAATATTGAGAGACGTTTGGGGTGATGCAGTGATCGGAGACAGAACAATTGATGTTCATGTGAGAAAGTTGAGAGAACGATTCGGAGATACGGTAATCCAAACCATCAAGGGTGTAGGATATAAGTTTGCAGGTTAAATAAAAGTTAATTACAAAAAAAGGCCATCCAATTTGGATGGCCTTTTTTTATGATAAGGGTTAAGCTTATCTAATAACTGTAAACCTCTTTGTCAATTTCGCTCCCTCATTGTTAATGATATTTACGAAGTAAACTCCCTCAGCTAATGTTGAGGTCGAAATTTGTGTGTTAGTTGTATTCGGAACTTGAGTTGAAATAATTTGACCCAAGTTATTTGTAATCTCAATAGTCGCTACTTCATTGATTTGCTCAATGGCAATTGTAACTTGATTTGAAGTAGGATTCGGATAAACTAATACATCTAACTGTGCAATTTCAGTTATGCTCTCTGTTGAAGCGTCTGCATCAGTTGAGAAAGAGAAGTCATCAAAGTAAAACCCTTCTTCTACAACTCCACCATCAGCAATGAAGTGGAATTTGAATTTCACATTACTTTCTCCCAAGTAGTCTGCTAAACTAATTTCTTCATATACCCAATCAGTTTGGAAATTGTCATAAAGTGGATTATCATAATCTTGGTTCGCTCCACCTTGGTTAGTGTATTTACCACAAAGCGGAGTCCAGCTTGCTCCATCATCAATTGAAATCATGAATTGGCAATAATCCCAATCATTTTCAATTTCCCATTGCGCCCAGAAGTTAACATAACCATAAGTAGCATTTACTAATGAGAATGATTGAATTAACTCACAATCTGAATCGGTATTATTTGAGTAGTCAGAGAAAGGACTATCTGTAATGCAGTTTGAAGGCGAAACGAATTCTTCGTTAGTGAAACTCCAATCTCCTGTCCAATTATCTAGGTTGGTGGCGTCATCAGAAAATACAACAGTACCAGCTCCAAATGTTTTGAAGATCGTGTCTTTTCTTGTCCAAGTTCCGTTATCAGTTTCTAATAAGTAAATAATGTCATCACCAAAAGTGATTCCTGGGTTAAGGGTGTAGCTTATTGCTCCGGCTTCAACCTCAGTTCTGTTCAAAGAGTGAACGTTCCCTGTTCCCAATGACTGGATTCCTGCAACAGGAGTCATACTTACAGTGATATCTCCGTTCATTCTTCCTAATCTCTCAATTTCGTAATTGAAATCTCCTGTCATGTCTGCAACAGTTGATAAGTCTTGATCAGTAGTTACTCCAAAGACGTGAGGCATGTGAGCAAGCGTCAAATTCATGTGAATGTTCGCTCTACAAATGTCTTCAATAGCAGAAGCTGGCGGCCAAAATTCATTTCCTGAACCATAGCTTGAAACTTCAGGGGTCATAGCGAAGATGGTATCTTTCGTTAATAAGTCGTCAATGTACATCCAATCATCTGAATCTCCTGACGCTGGATACAAACCTGAACTTTTAATATTTGAATAGCCGTTATGAATCACCATGTGATCTCCATAAGCTTGGAAATAATCGTGATCTTCAGCAAAAGCTACATCCGACCATCCTAAAGGAAATAGTAATAAGTTACCATGTGAATGTGCATTGAATGCAAACTCAAATTCTCTGTTTTCACAAAACCATTTTATAGCATCCGTTTCTACTTCTGAAAAGTCAGAAACACCTGGCCAGGTATCATTGTTTGGGTTATTTGAAGTTCCTGATTCATCCCAGTGATATGAATAGTTTCTATTCAAGTCAACCCCAGGGTTTCCTGAGCCGCCGCTTACAAGGTTTCTATTCTTTCTGTGCATTCCACCTCCGTTAGGATCAGTTAGTTCATTGTGTCTGTATCCGTCAGGATTAATCATAGGCACGAAATACATTTCAGTGTTATCAACCAAATAAGTGACTTCAGAGTCTGTTCCGTAATTCTCTAATAAGTACCACATGTAATAAATGGTTTGCATCAAAGAGTTTGGTTCACGTGCGTGATGAATCGAGGTGTACAAAACTTCTTTCTCAGCTTCATCAACATCAGGGTTGTCAGATATTCTCAGCCAATAAATAGGGTTTCCATCAACAGTTAATGTGTCATTAATAGTGTCCTTTTCTGTAATCAAGTTTGGATACATGCTTCTCATATCGTCCAATTCATCTAAGAATTCTTGATATTTTAAATAACCACCCATGGTACCTTGATTCCAGTTTGCAGGAGTCGTAGGATTGTATGGTGAGCTCCCTACTGATTCACAAGCCGCTCTTTCATCACCCTTTAATGCTGGCGCGTAGGCATTGTCTTTATAATATTGTTTTACATCTTCAATAACAATTTCATACGTGAAGCCATGCTGATCTAGTTTAGCAATGTCTTCTGAAGAAAGATCAGTCATAAAATGCGAACCTTTTTTGTGTTCTCCGTGGTCTACGGGTAAGCCAAGTAGACCTAATTGTTGAAGTTGTGAATCTGTACCGTATACTTTGACACGGCTCCAGCTTAATTGAGCTGTACTGATTTGGGCCATTAGAATTAAGGCCAATAATGAGGTTAGTTTTTTAATCACTGTAATTGTTTTTCATGGTATGCAAAACAAATGTTGCTTCGCAGATTTTTTCAAGGACCATAAAGATACCAAAATTGATTTTGAAATTCAACCTTTCGGACGAATGGTGTTAATTATTGATTCTGTGGTCTTTGACTTAGAACGATTGACTGAAAACATCCTTTCAATTCAATGAATTAGGCTAGTTGAGTAAAATTTATGCTATGATTTGCTTCATGTTTTCAAAAAGCCCTATCTTAGCAAAAAACTAGAAGCAATGTCAGATAATAATTCAGAAGAAGGAAACTACTTTGATGATTCAACTTCAATCTTAGCGCCAGTGTATATCATTGTTGCTTTAGGAGTAACATTCTTAGTATTGTTTTTCGGATAAAAACGACTATAAAAATCTTTACATAGACTTCTTCCTCTGCTTGAGGAGAGGTCTTTTTTTATTTATACCCCTGCTGTCAGTATGAAAATGCCTTTCAATTCAATATTCTCATGGATCATTAAAAAGAGGATTCATCAGATTGATTTGTTCAAGCAATACCCAATTGAAGTACAACAAGACGTTCTTAATCAATTGATTGAAAACGGTAAGAATTCAGAGTGGGGGAGAAAGCACAATTTTTCTAAGATCAAGTCATACAAAGATTTCAAAGAGAATAATCCCTTAACAGATTACGCAACCCTACAGCCTTATATAGAACGCATGCTTAATAACGAGCAAGGCGTATTGTGGGGTTCAGATGTGAATTGGTTTGCAAAATCTTCAGGTACAGCAACAGGAAAATCGAAGTTTTTACCAGTTTCAAAAGAGGCTTTAGAAGATTGTCATTACAAAGGAGGAAAGGATCTGCTGAGTTTGTATTACAATCAATTACCAGGCAGAAAGTTATTCAAAGGCAAGCACTTAATTTTGGGAGGCTCTGCTGAAATCAACTACTTAGATAAAGACTCATACTTCGGAGATTTATCTGCCATCATTCTGAAAAACATGCCTTGGTGGGCTGAAATCAGAAGAACTCCGTCAAAGGATATTGCTTTGATGAGCGATTGGGAAGAGAAGATTGAAAAGTTGGCAAGAAATACCATTGATCAAGATATCTACATTCTTGCTGGCGTACCAAGTTGGACCTTGGTTTTATGCAAAAGAATTTTAGAAATAACAGGAAAGAAGCATTTAAGAGAAGTTTGGCCGAACCTTGAGTTGTTCATGCATGGCGGAGTTAATTTCGACCCTTATAGAGAAGAGTTTAAAAAGTTGATTCCATTTGATGATATGAATTATGTTGAAACCTATAACGCTTCTGAAGGTTTTTTCGGTATTCAAGATGATTTCACAAAGAATGAATTGCTGTTGATGTTGGATTATGGTGTCTTTTTTGAATTCATTCCAATGTCTGAATTTGATGGTTTGAATTCAAAAAAGGTTATTTCATTGGAGGATGTTGAGGTGGGAGTCAACTACGCTTTGGTCATTTCAACCAATGCAGGTTTATGGAGGCACATAATTGGAGATACCGTAAGATTTACTTCATCAAAACCTTATCGTTTTAAAATTACCGGCCGTACCAAGAGCTTTATTAATGCATTTGGTGAAGAGTTGGTGGTAGAGAATGCAGAGGCTGCTGTAGCTGCTGCAAGCGCTAAAACTGGAGCGACAGTTTCGAATTACACTGCCGCACCTGTTTATATGGAAGGTGAAAAGAAAGGTGGCCACGAATGGTTAATTGAGTTTACGGTTGCACCTGATAATCTTGAAGCATTCACCCACATTTTAGATGGCGAATTGAAAGGATTAAATTCTGATTACGAAGCCAAAAGAACAGGAGATTTATCATTGCAGATGCCTACCGTTATTCAAGCTGAAAAAGGCTTGTTCGAAAAATGGTTGAAGTCAACTGGTAAATTAGGCGGGCAGCATAAAATTCCTAGACTCAGTAATAATCGAGAGTTTATTGAAGAATTGCTGGCATTGAATTAGAACTATTTCTTCTTAAAATAGTTGATTACCCTTATTACGTTTCTTATAAAGAAAAAGATAGCTCCTATCATTAGGGCGTAGCGCCAAATTTTGATTTTACCTGGAGCTCCAGATCCTCTTGCCCATAAGTCTTCTAATCCCCAATAGGCCATCCAAATTAAATATCCAAATAAGGCGACCAAGACAAAAGCAACAGCTGGATGATGTAGAATCTGAGCAGGATTTGTTTTTTCTTTCTTCAATCCAGATAATTCATCATCTGAAATAGTTCTGCAGATTTTAGAGATTTCGGCAGTTGAAAATTTCCCTTCATTTGTGAGTTCATTTCTGATTTCAGAGAGAGAAAGCTCTGACTTCGATTTTCGCTCTGTATAATGCGCTATTGCCTCTTCAACACTTTCCATTAAAGCTTCTTAATTTCTTCAACTGAAAATGTTCCCTTTGCTTCAACATCTAAAGGGTTGAAGGTTCCGAAGATTCTATATTTACCAGAAGCGGCCTTTTGAGCATCTCCATTGTAATCATAAACAATGAAATCTTTGTCAGTGAATCCGTCAGTAAGTTGATCCATTCCTCCTGCCTGGGCTCCAATAGTTATGTAAGCCGACTTTAAGAAGCTGTTATTCTTTTGAGAAATGTTGACAGAATATCTTCCATCCCAAGGAGACATGTACATTGAAGTTTCCATTGAAACGTCCATATAACTATATGTGTCATCAAGAGTAGTGTCTTCAATTACTTCATTAGTTAATTCAACCGCCTTGTCAAATGTTGATTCGTCAAAGCTATTTTCGAGTAAAGAAATTTTGGTCAAATCAAGATAGTTGTAGTAATCCGCAGTTGAATTGCTGAAAACTCCGTGTACTTGGACGAAGCTACCGACACCTGCAGTTTTACCTCCTTCGCAAACGATTTTCAAATCTTCTTGTGCGTATTCTTCAGGTAATGATCTAACATGGCCAGGAGAAGTTCCAATAGTAATATCTACTCTCATCTTTTCTCCCTGAATTTGATTTCGTCTTGGATAGAATTCAACTGTAATTTCTCTGTTGTCGTAGCTATACATGGTTGTAGGAAGTTTACCTACATATGCATTGAAAATTACATTTTGGTTATCAACCAATTCATCTGAGATTAATTGTTCCCAACTCACCTCAATAGGACTTAGGTCAACTTTTTCTTCCTCTTCAATATTCTCATCATACTCATCCATTAAATCAGATAAATCATCATCTGCTCTTGGATCACCTCCTCCACATGAGTGTAGGACAAATGATGCAGTTAATAAAATAAGGGCTGACTTGAAGAGTTTCATAATTATCGATTTGAAACAAATGTATTAAAAGTTGATTAATTTTTATTTCACTTGTCACGAAGATGTCGTTCCCAAGGAATCAACAAGAAAGTGTCAGGATCAATCCAATCAATTTCAGGTGAGATTTGATCAATAGTGCCATAAAATGAATGGTTTTCATGTTTATGGATATTGAATTTTGAGATTGACGGCACATCAATTATAGCACTTCGGTCGCAGTGAAATTTAATAAAGGCTCCAGCAGTATCTTCTCCAATTGAATAAGAATTAGGAATTGAGTCAATCGCATATCCAAATATTGAATCATGATAAAATTGACCTGATGAATACCTATCACTGTTTGCAAGTGAAACATAAAGTATTGAACTGTCCTGCCAATTTTCAATTTGATTTAAAACTGTTTTTGTGGTGATTTTCACTTCTTTAATGGAATCATTTTCCTCTAAACTTAAGGGAATCTGCTTCTCAGAGTTTTGACAGCTTGTCAAACAGATTATTGCCATGAAAATTAATGAAAGCTTCATTAGTATTTTACTCTACCATCTCAATAGTACTCAGCATGGCTTCTACTTGACGAATGTATTCACGCTTACTGAATTTAGGCGCATAAACATATCCGCAAACAGTAATGATTTCATTCGTTTTTTCGTTAATCATTGAGTATTGAATGAATGGTCCACCAGCAAATGCTCCTGGATTTCCGGCATACTTCCAAAGTCCTCTTACAACTATTGTTTCTTGCCCATCTACCACAATTTTATCAGCCTCTGGCTTATAATATGGGTCATATTCAGTTGCCATATATGATCCATCCAGATCTCCAGGTACGTTCTGTTTTAAGACAGAATCTCTGCGAGCCATGATATGATATGGCTCAAAGTATGAGGCACTATCTAGGGGTTCTTTCCAAAATAGAATTCCTTCTTGAATCCAGAAAGTTTCATAAGTATAACCACTAGTACCAGAAGTTTGATATTGTTGTTTTTGTGAGCGTTCATACTTCACCATCATAAAATCTTCGCTAGAGGTTTTTAGAATACTTGTTCTTGGCAAGCTAATGCTGATTCCAAAATTGTCTTGTGAAATCTCATCAATGGCTTTGTGCGGATCACCTTTAAATTCTTTAGTCAATTGTTCAGCTTCAAAAGCGTTAAATTGATCTAAAACAAAGTCAAAATCATTTTTAATGTAATTGTTTAATCTTTCAACATCAGAATCTTTAATGACTACAAAAAGTTGACCTCTTGCAAAGTAGTTTTCTTTGACAGCAACAGAAGTCTCTTGATAAGTTGAATCGTGATCAATTTTTATTTTTAAAATAAGTCTTGCTAATTTATCAATGTGTGACATCTCGGTAGAACCTGTTCTGTAGTAATCAAACAAAGGCTCAGGGCGCAAATAAGGTCCTTTACAGTTTTGATCTAACTGGTCATGTAAGTTTTGTTGTAGTGAAGTTTCCCAGAGTCCTTCTTCAATTACGAGTAAAATTTTACCGTGCTCTCCGCTTGCGTCTGGTAATAGGTCTTCTCTGCTAACTTCTTCGTCACATGAGATGAAGAAAAGAGAAGTAAGTGCGATCATTAAATACTTCATTGTCGTGATGTTTTGGAAACCTCAAAAACGAACTTAAACTTTCTTAATTCGGATTTTATCACCCGGTTGCATTCGTTTTGGATCAAGGTCTTTGTTTAGTTCTTGAATTCGTCCAAATGGTATGCCAAGTTTTTGCGAAACAGTCCATAAGCTCTCACCATTTTTTAAAGTGTAGTACTTATAGCTTCCATCATAGGTATAATTGATTTTACTGTTTGTTGAACTTGGTTTAGAAGTATTTGAAGAAGGTTTACTTGATGAAGACGAAGAAGTTCCTTCAATATATTTACGTTCCATCACCATGATTGTCAACTTCTGTCCCGGATAAATAGTGCTTGTTCGCATGCCGTTCCAACCTCTAATATCTTGTACGGTCACATCATACATCATAGCAATTTTGGCCATGGTCTCATCTGGTTTTACCGTATGTCTTTTCTTTTTCTCTAAGGCTACAAAGCTCAACTGCATTGAGTCTAAAACTCTTTCGTAGTTGTAGATAGAATCCTCATTGTCTAAAAACAATCCTATTTTCTCTAATGGTAAAGTGATGCACTGCGGATCTTCAGTGTGAGGAATAATGTCTGTTTTATAAGTTGGATTCAAGTATCTAAAGTCATCTTCTTCCATTCCGATAATAGAATCTAAGTAAGAGATACGAACTACATTAGAAAGACATACGGTATCTACTTCGTGCTGATAAACTTTCGCTTCAGCCGGAACAATGTTATGCTCAGGATAATAATTCATCATGTAAATCATAGCGATAAGATTCGGCACGTACATTTGAGTTTCCTTTGGTAAAAAAGGTCTCAGTTCCCAATAATTCATTTTTCCACCTGATCTTCTAATCGCCTTATTCACGTTTCCTGGTCCTGCGTTATAAGCTGCAAGAGCAATACTCCAATCACCATACATTCCATATAAGTACTTTAAATATCTACATGCTGCGTCTGTCGCCAATTCAGGATTCATTCTCTCATCAACATAAGAGTCATTATCTAATCCGAACATTCTGCCAGTACGATACATAAACTGCCATAAACCAGCTGCTCCAACTCTTGATTTAACTGTTGGTCTCAATCCAGATTCAATTACCGAAAGATATTTCAGCTCCATGGGCATGTCATATCTATCAAGATACTCTTCATACATAGGGAAGAATAGTTTAGAACGTCCAATACAAACAGATGTGAACCTTCTTCTTTTAGATGCAAAGTATTTTACTACTCTAATCATTTCAGGATTTGAAGCAACATCAATGGGAGTAGTTGCATTTAACTTATCTAATCTGCTGATGTAGGTTGAATCTGAAAAACTAGGACGATCTTTTTCTTCGTAGTTCAAAGAGTCGATTACTTCATAAGCACGCTCTTTACCCCATGTTTCTTCGTAGTATTTGAATAGAGAGTTCTCAACAACTTCAATGAAGCGTTCATATTCAAGGGTGTCTTCAGGATTTGCAACAAAAGCAGTTGTAGTGCTGTCTTGAGCGTAAACGAAAGAACCTAGCATCAATGATGCGAATGATAAAATAAAATGTTTCATGCTTTTTTAGTTGCAGCTATTCATCATATAATCCGAAAATGCCAAAAGGTCACTTTCTGCGAAATGCTTAGCCATTAGCTGTATTCCAAATGGCATGCCATTAGAATGTTGCCCAAGGGGTAAAGATATCGCGGGATTACCTGATAAGTTTGCTTGTACGGTAAAAATGTCTTGAAGATACATAGTGATTGGATCGTCAGCGTTTTTCCCTATTTCAAAAGCTGTGGTTGGTGTTGTTGGCGTTAAGATGAAATCATAATCATCTAATATTGCTTTAGTTTTATTTTGAATAACGCGTCTTACTTTTTGTCCCTTAGTGTAATAGGCGTCATAATATCCGTGTGATAATACAAATGTTCCGAGCATGATTCTTCTTTGAACTTCTTCTCCGAATCCTTCAGAACGTGATTTTTTATATGTTGCTTCAACTCCTTCAGCTTCTTTTGATTGGTATCCGTAATGAACACCATCATAACGTGAAAGGTTTGATGAAGCTTCGGCCGTAGTTAAAACGTAATAGGTTGGAACCATTTGTCCTAAAAATGGAAACTCAACTGCTTCAACCGTGTGACCTTCTGATTTTAATTTTTCAATAATCTCAAGAGTTCTTGCTTTCACTTCAGGGTCATTTCCTTCGCTCTCAATACAATCTTTGATGTATGCAATCTTCATTTTCTTTGAAGAATCATAAGTTGCATTTAAAGTAGCGGCAGGCTCTTGAAGCATAGTACTGTCATATTCATCTGCCCCAGACATCACCTCAGTAAGTAAAGCAGCATCAGCTACATTATTGGTGAATGGTCCAATTTGATCAAAAGAAGAGGCGTATGCAAGTAAACCATATCTCGAAACTCTACCATAAGTTGGTTTGAAACCAACTGTACCTGTGAAAGAAGCTGGTTGTCTTATCGAACCTCCAGTGTCAGAACCTAAAGTTGCAGTGCAAAGCTTTGCAGCAACCGCAGCAGCTGATCCTCCTGATGATCCACCTGGAACCATTTTCTCATTAATAGGATTAAGTACGTTTCCGAAGGCAGAGTTTTCATTAGAGCTTCCCATTGCGAATTCATCACAATTTGTTCGCCCTATAATGATAGCGTCTTCATTGATCAATCTTTCAACAGCAGTTGCTGTGTAGATAGATTCAAATCCTTCAAGAATTTTAGATGAGGCTGATACTTTATGACCTTTATAGGCCATATTATCTTTTAGGCCAATCACCATTCCGGCTAATTTGCCAGCAGTACCTGATTTGATTTTTTCGTCAACGCTTTTTGCTTGCGCCAAAGCGCTCTCTTCAAAAACTTCGAGAAAAGCATTGAGATGTTTATTCTCCTGAATATTTGCTAAGTAAGATTTAGTAATATCAACTGCAGATTTCCCTTCAGAAAGAGCTGCTTTAATCTCAGCAAAAGTTGCGTACATAGAAAGGCTAAATTATTCTTCAGACTTAGCTTCAGATTTTGCAGGTGCCGAAGCATCAGCATCACCATTTCCGTTCATCTCGTCTTTGAATCCTTTGATTCCTTTCCCCATTCCTTTCATTAATTCAGGTAATTTTCTACCACCGAATAACAAAAGAATAGCTAACACGATAAGACCAATTTGCCAAGGTCCTAACATTCCAGCACTTAATACATTTTCCATTTTTGTAATTTAAATTTGTAAATGTGGAGCCAAAGGTACTAAAAATAAGACAAAGAACATTTAAAATGGTTTAATGCTCATTGAGAAAATTCGGGGTTTTGTGGAAATAATATCCAATCGTCTTCTTATTGCCAGCTCTCATTAACAATTCGAATTGCTTCAGAAGCTTTATTTCTTTGCATTAATACGAGAGATTTTGACTTAATGATGCCTTTGTAGCTATCAGTAAATCTATATTGATATGAAGAAATACCATTCATGATTTCATGATTTCCAATGTGCTCTTGCCAAATTAAATCGGCTTCATTTAAATCCCCTTGAAGTTCACAAATTATGGCAAGTCCAAACCAGGCATGTTCAGTATCTGTGACCGAAAGTTTTTTGTCCTTCAAACTTAATTCGTATTGAGCTTTAGCTGCAATTAAGTTTTTTTGTTGAATGTAAATTGCAGCTAATTGAAAAGCGTAATAGTAGGTTGCTTCTTCATGTTGGATCATGAGTTCTTCGGCTTGCAATAAAAGTGGTTTTGATCTTTTAAAGTTTCTATCCAAAACTTCAAAACAGATGGCTAAATCATTCAATAGGCTCCCAAAATAATGGTGATGTTTTCCTTCAGACTTGAGCGTCTTAAAAGCTTCGATACCTACTGGGCCATAGATTTCAATTTTTGATTTGTAGTTTGGAATTTCATCTTTGTGGTAGCTCAATTCATGAATAAACTCTCTAATGTCATATGCGATTCCAGAACGATCTTTCTCTCCAGCCATAATTGCAATTTCAACCGTATTTACAAGATGAGAGAGAGACCTGTCGTCAATTAATCTCAAGGCAATGATTTCACCCTTAAAGTTTTTATCAGCCTCTTGTATTTGAGCAATCATAAAAAGGTATTCTTCGCCAATACTTTCAGCTTTCGCAGCCTTTATTGATTGAAACCCCCAATAAAAGTGAGGTGTTGCAATTTGAGCGGCCATGTAGCATAGTTGGATGAGTAGCTCATTATTTCCATTCTTTTTTTGGATAGATATGGCCTGGTTAATAAGATCAATAGATTGGGTGTATGTTTGGGTAAGAGAGTCAGAATGAGAGAAGTCATCAATTTGAAAATGCTCGCAAAGGGCTAACTTAGCCAAACAAACTGCATATTCACTGCTTTCTTTTTTGCAAGAGCTGAGGCATTTTTTAAAGAAAAGCTTGGCTTCAGTTGATTTCTTTTTGAGTTCGAACTCCTTTCTAAAAGGCCTGTCATATCCACCAAAAATTGAATTCGGATTTGTACGGTCTATCGCTAACGAATCTTCAATCTGTTTGATGAGAGCATCACCTCTTTTATAATCTTCGTTGGATTTAAGTTGCTCTGGAATAATTTCTTTGCTCACAAGATTCTGCGCCCCAGTTTGCAAAAAAGCAAAAGTAAAAAGGCAGCAGAAAAATGTTCGAAACAGCAGTGTTTTCAACTTCATTAGAACAATAATACGAGTTATAAATGTTGGAATCCAGTGAATTAGAATTTTTTATCAAATTCTATATTCGAACAGTTGGTTAAAGTAAATTTTGAATGACTCAATGTAACCTTTTTATTTTCAGTAGGGTAAAAGGAACTAACAACACAACAACAAACCAACAGTATGAAATCTTTAAAATTAGCTTTAGGCGTATTAGCCTTTGCATCAATTTCATCTTTCGCTAATCCAGGATTAGGAGATGACGACAAAAAGCCAGCAGCTACTGCTGAGACAAAAAAATCTAACAAAGTAGATTACAGAATTCAATTAGGATCTTTTGACGGAGATGCTCCGGCCGAAGTACTTGAATTATTGAAAGATATTGAAGGCGTTACTACAATGAATTCAAAAGGTAAAAAGGTTTACTTAACTACTTCTTTTGCATCAGAAGCTGAAGCATCAAAGGTGCTACCTGATTTAAGAGATAAGGGATTCAAATCAGCAATGAAAGTTGTTGTTCTTGAAGAATATGTTATTCCGTCAAGAACTTACCACTTCTTTTATGACAAGAAAAAGGTAAATGAATCTGAAAAAAATAAATTGTTCACTCCTGAGGTGAGAGTGATTAAATAAAGAATATAATTCTCGTTTAATTGAATCCTTCATGACTTTGGTCTTGAAGGATTTTTTTATTTGAGGATGACCCCTTCTTGAATCAAGAAGTCTTTTGAATACCATCTTTCAGAAATAAGATTACCTTCTTTATCGTAAACCAGCCATTTGCCTTCTTTCAAGTAGTGAGTTCCAATCCCATTTGGGAGAGGCCCGCGAACGGCAGTGGTATCAGTTATCAAATAGGTGGCATTATCTTCATGAACAAAGTTCGAATACTCCCCTTTTTGGGTCTCTGCGGTTTTTAAATCTGTTATAGTCCACACTCCAATTCTTTGAACCCTACAATATGATGTTTCATAAGGAATTAAAGAGTCATTTTTCACATGATAGCATTCAAAACAAGGTAGTGAATGCACACGAAGATCCATCTCTCCTTCTTCTAATATGCTGTCTTCGTTCACATAAGAATAGGACGAGTCCCATTCAAAATCTTGAGAATAACCACAGAATGACAAACTGAATAAAGCTATTATCAATGAATATTTAGTCTTCATAATAGGTGATTTTTCGTTCAGCTACTCGTTCAATTTTATCATCTTGATAGCGTTCTTCTCTTATCCAATTGCCATAATTGTCACGTATTTTAATGACTCTATATGCCCAGTCGGTATCATAATATCGCAGGATTGATTCAATCTCGTTTCCTTGAGAATCGTATTTGTATTGGGTGTTTTGATATAGTGTAAGCTCTTCACTTAAAAAAGTATTGAATATGCTATCGGCAAGCAGTCGTTCACCTTCGTAATAGTGAATCCATTTACTTTCAATTTCGTTTTCTTCGTTGAAAAGTTGTTCTGAAATGAGGTTATTATTTAGATCATAAGATAAAACAGTTCTATAGGCGTCATCTCTAGAAGAGATAGATCGTTTTCTTCGATTGTCATCTCTATGGATAATTTCAATTAGTTGTCCAATCTCATTATAGGTGTAGTAAAACCCATCATACAATGTTTCATCCCCATTCATGTTCAATCTTTTAGTAACTCGTCCCAATGTGTCTAAATGGATTTTTTGTGAGCCCAACATTCCGACCTTTGTCTGTCTACTAATTGAATCATTGCCATCTGGGTAGATATAGAAATGATGAGAATCGTATTGGCCCAACCTACTGTGTTTAGAAATCCTAACAACTTGTTGGTCTTTATTGAAAATCCATTCTTCATATACAAGATTGGATGTATCGGTCGTAGAATATTCTTGTATCGTTCTTCCTTCATTTGAAATCACGATTGTATCACACTTCTGAGTATTATTCAAATTGTTGAAATAACATTTCTGATCTACCATTCCCTTATCATTGAAATGATAAATAGTACCTCTTCCGGGAGTTGAGTCTTCCTTTAAGGTGGCCCAAAGTATCAGCCTGCCTTCTTTATCAAATCTTGAAATCCTTGAATTCATCAGTGGCTCGAATTCGTTTTCAATCTTTATTATTTTTTTTCGCTTTACCTTGACAGCATATGATTGGTAAGTAAATTCTTTCACTGGTCCCTTTAATTGAATATCTGCCAGAGTATTTATTTTGGGTTGAGCAAAACAGATACTTACAATGATCAATAAGAATGTGAGCGTAAAAGTTTTCATTTTCGATATTCAATGTGGGTGTAAGATTTATTGCCTCTAAACTCTAGTTCAACCTTTGATAATAGTGAGTATTGAACTTCGTATTTGTCTTCAAAAGTTTCATAGTAATATTTGTACCTCTCAACCTCACCGTTATCTTTCGTGATTGTTTTTTTAATCATTCGAAAATCTGTATCATAAGTGGTTTGAATTAAAACATTTGTAGTCACAATATCTTTAATGTACACTCCATCTAATACTCCAGCTATTGGGCCGTAATCTCTGTATGCTTTCTTCAAATCAATAGAGCTGAGTTCCCCATTTGTATAGTTAAATTGATGATGGTGATAAATGTAATACCGACTCGTATCTTCTAATTTCAACTGATAAAATTGTGAAGAATCTCCTTTTTTTATGTTTGTTGTTCTGAAAGGTGAATTGGGAAAAGGCTCCCTGAAATCATATTTGTAGGTATCTAATCTACCGTCTTCATTATAAGAGAAGGAGAATTGAAATTCAAAAAGAACCTGTCTCCCTTTATATTCCGGGGTTTTAATCTTATCCCAGGTCTTATATTGGATGACTTCTTTAAACCCTAAGCTTGCTATTTTGTAGTCTAAGGGGTCGATCGCAACATCCCTGGGGAAGTCCATCATTATTTGTGAAAAGCATGAGATAGGAAGCCAAAGTAATAGACTGAGATAAAGTTTCATGAAAATGGATTTGCCTTAAAACGAAAAGATAGGCAAAAGTTACTTTATCACCATACTGTGAACATCCAGCAATTTTTTCTGAATTGCTAGAAAGTCTGGGTCCTCTGCCATTTCAAAGTTAAGCTCATTGCTTAATTGATGCTTGTAGGTCGTTTCGACCTTCTCTATTAACGGAATCACTGGCTTAAGGGCGGCAACAAAGGCATCTTCTTCAAATGATAATCCGCTTGATTTGAATTGCTCTAGTGTTTTTCTCAGTTGGATGAGGTGCATCAAAACCTTGGCATCTGAAGTAAAGTTTTGTAAAATCAATCTGCTGGTTTCTATGTGCTGTCCTAAAGCGAATAGTGTATCCACGCTTTGTTCTCTATTAATGGTTCTTGAAATGATCACTCCATATTCAGGCGAATCAATTGGTTTAATTGACTCCCAGGTCTCAGAGTCGTATTCCTTCAGCTTGGCAAGTATTTTATTTCCATCATTTGTACGCTCATTGAAGAAACAATAGTTCATGTCGGCAAATAAGATTCCCTGTAATACCCTAGGCATACCAGATTCACCTTTAGCTCGTTTCTCGTTATATTCTGTTGTTAAGGGCAGTCTTTTGGTTGTAGGTTTGATTCTTACATAAGTGTCAGAAGGAGATGGAAAAGGAGGTTCATAATCAGCCGGAACCATGTAAATCTTTTTGGCTGTCATGTCTTTAGTTTCAAAGGTATTCTGATTCTTGACGAATCTAACCTCTATGACAGGCCTTTTGACTTCAGTTACATAGGCATCTTCTTTGAGGGGAGTCATTTTAACTTTGAAGTTCAGCTTGTGTTTACTCTCATAAGCATACGAGGGCATAAAGTTGGCATCAACCATGGCATGTTTGAGGTAATAACCCTTCTTGATAAAGTAAATTTTGAATAGTCTGTTGTCTCTGAGCCAGAAATCATAAGAGGATTTTTCAACCTCAATGAATGTAGAATCGCCATCCTCTTCAACTATCTTGATCGTATAATCTGAAAGTTCTTCTTCGGTAAATTCATCTATGATTACTCCTTTCACTCGAATGAACTTGTCTACAGCTAGTGCAGATGAAGTCACAAAGAATAATCCAAGAATCAATAATATGTGTATTTTTAATCTCAAAATTTGTAGTGTTTCAGAAAGTCATTTCAGTGTTGAAATTACAAAATTAGTACCAAAGAGTCATAATGAAGTATATCAAAAACTATATAGCAGGCGAATTGCAGGCCCCAACATTAAACCAACATATTGATAACGTGGATCCTTCGAGAGGAGTTGTCTATTCGCAAATTCCCGATTCTTCAGCCGAAGATGTTGAGAAAGCAGTAGAATCGGCTGAAAAAGCGTTTCCGGCTTGGTCAAACACGCCCAAAGATGAGCGTGCGGCAATCATGATTAAGATTGCGGATATCATTGAATCAAGATTAGAAGAATTTGCTGAAGCAGAATCTTTAGATAACGGTAAACCTGTTTCATTGGCTTCTCATGTTGACATTCCAAGAGCAGTATCAAATTTGAAGTTTTTTGCCACCGCCATTCAGCATTTTGCTGCTGAATCACATTATATGGAAGGCGTTGGAGTTAATTATACTACCCGTAAACCAATAGGGATTGTTGGTTGTATTTCACCATGGAACCTTCCTTTATACCT